>OHXS01000224.1_pt1 | contig 14632 bp, 10 predicted proteins | sample 1580011 | NCBI WGS metagenome assembly OHXS01 (sample SAMEA3882534, study PRJEB24775) | human gut metagenome | biome: human-associated habitat; feature: intestine environment; material: feces | place: Netherlands | collected 2009/2010
ATACTGGCGGACGAGCCTACAGGAAACCTTGATCCTAAGAACTCACTGGATATCATGAACCTCCTTGAGGATATTAACAAGAGAGGAACCACAGTTGTTGTGGTAACCCACAACAAGGATATCGTCAATGAGATGAAGAAGAGAGTTATCACCTTGAAGAAGGGCGTTATAATCAGTGATGAGAAGGAAGGAGGCTACATAGATGAAGATTAGTACATTTTTCTATGTCCTCAGACAGGGCTTTGCGAATATAAGAAGAAACATACTGTTCTCACTTGCATCACTTGGAACCATCATATCATGTCTGTTCCTTTTCGGAATCATATATGCGGTGGTTGTAAACTTCCAGTCAGGTATGCAGGAGCTTGAGAAGACAGTCACCATATCTGTATTCTTCGACGAGGATGCGTCAGATGAGACCATACAGCTCATAGGTGAACAGATAAGAACGGTCGATTATGTTGAGACGATGGATTTCATCTCAGCCGATGAGGCATGGGACAAGTTTGCAGATCAGAACTACGATGATCCACAGGTTGCAAAGAATGCATTTGGCGGAGATAACCCGTTAAAGAATGCTGCGTCATATGAGATCACACTCAAGGATGTATCAAGACAGCCGGAGTTCGTGGCATTTGCCCAGGGCCTTTCAGGAGTCAGAAAGGTAAAGAGTTCTGACGTGACTGCGGACAGCATCACGACACTGTCATCCCTTGTGGGATATGCATCCATAGGAATAGTTGTGATACTGATGCTGGTATCTATCTTCCTTATAAGCAACACTATCACCATAGGTATCACGGTGCGAAAGGAAGAGATAGGGATCATGAAGCTGATCGGTGCGACAAATGTATTTGTAAGAGCACCGTTCATCATAGAGGGTGTGATCATAGGCGCGGTCGGTTCGGCTATACCTCTGGTCCTTCTGTACTACATGTACGATAAGATACTGACATACGTTGCCGGAAGGTTCAAGGTTGTCACAACGCTGTTCGCATTTGTGAGCCAGCAGGATCTGTTCAGGACTATGGTACCGGTCGGACTTGTGCTCGGTATCGGTGTTGGTCTGGTAGGAAGTATTCTTACCACAAGAAAGCACCTGAGAGTGTAGTGTTAAATGCGGTCAGAGCAATGCACAAAAAATTCACAAATTGTTATTACTTTTTTAGGAACAATATGTGTTATAATGCTGATAAGTAGGGCAAAAAGATAATAACATTATGAAATGCGATTAGGAGGCATGAATGATGAGAATAGATTTATACAAGATAAAGAAGAAAGGTATGCAGGTGGCAGTGGTTACTACAGGAGCACTGCTCATGTCGTTTACATCCATATTTGCGGCTCCTGTGTTCAGCGTGCATGCTGAGGAGACCAAGGAGGATGTTGAGCAGCAGAAGGAAGAGGCTCAGCAGGCTCAGGAAGAGGCGAATGCAAACGCAGAGAAGTATCAGAAGAAGGTAGACAAGCTTACAGCGGCTGTAAATGAGCTCGATAAGCAGGCCACAGATATAAGCACACAGATCGTGGAGAAGAAACAGCAGGCTGAGGATCTTCAGAATGAGATAGATGAGACTCAGACAAAGCTTGCAGAGGCTCAGGTCAGTGAGGATAATCAGTATGAGGCGATGAAGAAGAGGATACAGTACCTCTACGAGGAGGGCGATGTTGCTTACATAGATGCACTTATGTCATCGGCTTCATTTGAGGATAGTCTTAACAAGTCTGAGTATGTTGATCAGCTCAGCACATATGACCAGAAGCAGCTCAACAAGCTGGTAAAGACTAAGAATGACATAGCAGAGTATCAGCAGACACTCAAGGATGATCTGGCGGATGTAGAGAAGGTAAAGGCAGACCTGGAGACCAAGCAGGCAGACCTCGATGATGTTATAAGCCAGAAGAATGCGGAGATCAACAAGTACAGTGATGATGTTGAGATGCAGAAAGCTCTTGCGGCTGAATACGCAAAGCAGGAGTCAGAGCTGGATGACAAGCTGGCAGAGCTTGCGCGTCAGGAACAGCAGAGACTGGAGGAGGAGCGTAAGCAGAGAGAAGCTGAACAACAGCAGCAGGATAACAACGGTGGAAGCGATAACTCAGGCAGTGACAGCGACAACAGTGGAAGTAACAATGGCGGTTCAACAACCGGTTCAGGTCAGTTCATATGGCCTGTATCAGGACCTATCACAGACTACTTCGGACCTAGAGAGTCACCGACAGCAGGAGCAAGCTCCAATCATATGGGTATAGATATAGGATGTTCATACGGAGTGCCTATCGCAGCGGCTGATGCAGGTGTTGTAACGGTAGCCGAGTGGGGCGAGAGTGGTGGTAACTACGTTATGATAGATCACGGTAATGGATTTGTGACGATGTACCTTCACAACTCATCACTTGCAGTAAGCGTTGGCGATGTGGTTTCACAGGGACAGACCATTGCGTACGCAGGTTCAACAGGATATTCAACAGGTACACATTGCCACTTCTCAGTATTCCTGAATGGCTCATATGTCAACCCACTTGATTATCTGTAAGATGAGGTTGAGACATGGCATAGGGATATGTGTCATATCATAAGATCTTAATATGATCATATATAGAATAGAGAAAAAATGCGTGATTCATGAAATATGGATCACGCATTTTTTATGTTAATAGGGGCGTGGATATGGGCGAAGTACCATATGTTGTGGTGGTGAGAAAATATGTCGAAAACAATAGTTTTTTTAAGAAAAAATAGGATTAGTGTCGGTTGACATAAGTGGTAAAAGTATTTATACTCACACTGGACTGAGTATTTATTTAAGGAGTATATTATGGTTTTTTCGAGCATGGAGTTCTTATTTAGATTCCTGCCTTTATTTTTGCTTATCTATTTTGTGACAAAGCCGAAGTACAGGAATGTTGTACTGCTTTTAGGCAGCCTTGTGTTCTACGCGTATGGCGAACCCATATACGTGTTCTTGATGATGTTTTCTATTATATTTAACTATTCGGTGGCAAGACGAATCAAGCGTTTTTATGATATAGAAGTATATTCGGAGATCGACTGTTCATTTGAGAGAAACTGCTGGCTGGCGGTGGCTATGGTGTTTGATTTTGGAATGTTGTTCATATTCAAATATATCAACTTCTTTATAGAGATAATAAACACTGCAGCGGGAACAAAGATATTTGATAGCGTGGCGATCACGCTGCCGCTTGGAATAAGCTTCTATACGTTCCAGATAACATCGTATATATTTGACGTGTACAGGCTCAAGTATCAGGCGGACAAGAGTATAATCAAGTTCGGAACATATGTGAGCATGTTCCCTCAGCTCATAGCCGGCCCTATAGTCAACTACGATGAGGTGAAGCCTGAGCTGGATCACAGAGAGGTCAAGGCGGACGATATAGAGCGCGGTGCGACACTGTTCGTATTGGGACTTGCGTACAAGGTGCTTCTGGCAAATAAGATAGCCAGTCTGTGGAACGATGTGCAGACGGTTGGCCCTTATGGAATAAACACTGTGACCGCATGGCTTGGTTCATGGGGATATTCATTCCAGCTCCTGTTTGATTTCATGGGTTATTCCGTGATGGCAATAGGAATTGGCCTTATACTTGGCTTCAGGATACCGGAGAACTTTGTCGATCCTTATATGGCACATTCCCTCACAGATTTCTGGAGACGCTGGCATGTTACACTCGGACGCTGGTTCAGAGAGTATGTGTACATACCGATGGGCGGCAACCGAAAGGGAAAGCTCAGAATGATACTTGCCATGTTCACTGTGTGGATGTTTACCGGATTGTGGCATGGTGCGGACTGGAATTTCCTGATATGGGGCTTGTTCCTGTTCGTGTTCCTTCTCATGGAGAAGCTGTTCCTTGGCAAGGTATTTGACAAGGTGAAGGTTCTTGGCCATGTGTACATGTTCTTCCTGATACCGATATCATGGACAATATTTAACATATCTGATCTGAAGCTTCTGGGACTGTACCTGAAGAGAATGTTTGGCATGAACATAGAGGGATCAGTCACCACACATGCCATGGACAAGCTGATCATGCTGGGACACACATACTGGTGGCTGCTGCTGATCTGCGTGATCTTCTGTACACCGTGGCCTAGAAAGCTCATAGAGAAATTCTACAAGAACTGGGTATGCAAGCTTATAATGCTCGCACTGTTCTGGTTCTGTGTATATCAGATAGCAAAGGGTGGCTCCAATCCATTCCTTTATTTTAGATTTTAGGAGGTGGGCAGATGAAGAAATTATGGCAAATGATAAAAGGCTGTCCACTGTTCTCGATACTCATAATATCCGGCGTGATAGTTACCGCAGGCGGTTATGTGGGAGCTGCGCTTGGCGTGTATAAATGGGATGTCAGCTTTCATCATCCTATGGCCCAGACTGTGCTGCTTGATGAGAGGGTGGCAACCGGAACTGACGCAACAAGCACGGATGCTCCGGGAAAGAGCGAGCTGACGTCGGAGTCCACGGGCAGTGCGGCTGCAGAGGAGCAGACAACGGAGGTGAAATCCACGGAGAAGCAGACTTCTGAGAATGCATCCACGGAGAAGACAACAGAGAAATCTACAGAGAAAGCGACCACCGAAAAGGCAACTACGGAAAAAGCAACCATAGATACAGGCGGTTCGGCTGCTCCGGTGACAAGACAGACTCAATACAAGAAGGTTAAGAAGAGAAAGGCAAGAAATAGCTGCTACAGAGATCTCACACAGATCGCTCTTGAGACCCAGTACCCATATATAAAGGTTGACAAGTCTTATTTTGACGATGCTCTGTTCATAGGTGATTCCAGAGTGGAAGGACTGGCGTTGTATTCCGGACTGGACAATGCAGAATTTGCATATATGGAGGGCCTTACTTCATTTGGACTGATGGGTGAGAAGATCGCCTCAAATGGAACAAAGACACTCACAGAGCTGCTTAAGAGCAAACAATTCAAAAAGATATACATCATGCTCGGCATAAATGAGGCGGGTTACAATACGGAGACATACGCATCCACATATATCGATGCGGTGGCCCAGATACAGGCGCTTCAGCCGGACGCAGTGATCTTTATGATGGGCTGCATGCATGTATCCAGCGACTATTCGGCAAGCCACGATATTGTGAACAATGACAATATCGATGACAAGAATGGTGCCATAGCTGCATATGCTGATGGAATAAAGCTTTTCTATCTGGATATGAATACGGTTGTGGACGATGGCAAGGGTGGTCTTGTAAAGGACTATACCTGGGATGACATACATTTGCAGGCGCAGTATTACAGTCTGTGGGAGCAGTATCTGTATGAGCATGGGCTCAAGAATGATGCTTTCAAATAGATAAAGTGCTGCGGGACCTGGCGGCATTTTATCATTATCGGGAGTTGATCAAATGGCAAAAAGACTGGTAATAAAAGATAAATATAAGGGAATCCTGTTCATAATCATGGCAGGGTTCTTTTTCTCACTGATGACCTTCTTCGTGAGACTGTCTGGAGATCTGCCAACTATGCAGAAGGCATTCTTTAGAAATGCAGTGGCCGCTGTTGTGGCCATTGCCATGCTCATGAGGACTGAGGAGAAATTCAAGATAAAGAAGAGCAGCTGGCCGGGAATCGCGGCGAGAAGCATATGTGGAACGACAGGACTTATCTGCAATTTTTATGCAATCGACAAGCTCAACATAGCGGATGCCAATATCCTCAACAAGCTTTCCCCGTTCTTTGCTATCATCGCATCATACTTTGTGTTGAAGGAACGGGCAAACCGGGTAGAGTGGGCATCTGTTGTGCTGGCTTTCGCTGGTGCATTGTTCGTTGTGAAGCCTTCGTTTCATATGGATTTTCTGTATGCCATGGTTGGTGTGGCAGGCGGCCTTGGGGCAGGAATAGCCTACACCTATGTGAGAAAGCTTGGAAAACAGGGGGAGCGCGGACCGGTCATAGTCATGTGTTTCTCTGTATTCTCATGTCTGGTGACGCTTCCATTTATCATATTGGACCACGCACCTATGACATGGCAGCAGATTGTGTGCCTGCTCTGTGCCGGACTTGCGGCGGCTGGTGGACAGTTCAGTATAACCGCAGCATACCAGAAGGCTCCAGCCAGGGAGATATCGGTATTTGACTACAGTCAGGTCATATTTGCGGCTATATTGGGATTTGTATTCCTGGATCAGATCCCTGACATGCTGAGCATTATAGGATATGTGATAATCATAGGAAGTGCAGTTTTCAAATGGTGGTACACCATGAGACAGGATCGCACTTAGCATGATCGGCAGGGCTGAGAGTGGCAGTGCCTTGTACAAATACTTGTAGAATAATTGATATATACAAAAAGACGGATGTCAGAAATGGAAAATGGGTAAAAGTTTCATTGTCTGATATCCGTCTTTTTTATAAAGTTATAAAGGAAGGTTTTAGGTGTTGTGACCGGACTTGTGAGGTATCCGGCCTCCCATCTATCTAAATTGGATTGTTGTTAGTTTGAGTGACGGCAGATACGCTGGTGCTGCCTGGGCATGTCGCACATCTGCTGTCCTCATCAATCTGTATATATAATAAGATGGTACTGTGTACATTCTGTGTATCGGATGTTAAAGAAATATGTTCATAAAAGAAATAATATATAAAGCGTAAATAAATGTTCTATAAATGGTAAAGCTTCTGAATATAGTGAGTATAAGGTTGTGGGTATAGTTGCTGACATGTTAAAATGAAACACACATATGATCATAATTGGTGGATATATCAGATGACAATATTGGATAGAGCAGCTTTATTATGGAATAGTAAGGGGGATTAATATATGGATAAAGAAAAGGTTATACAGGAGCTTCAGGAGAGAACAGAGGAGATAAAGGAAAAGGCCGGGGAGTTTCATAAGGCGATAGAGGAGACTATATCGCAGAAGAAGCAGATGCATTACACGGAACTGGGCGGTCAGGACGGGCAGCCGGATGTGCCGGTTAAGGAAGGATACGGTCTGGTGCTCGGTGGCGGTGGTGGCCGTGGCTCCTATGAGATCGGAGTGTGGAAGGCTCTTGAGGAGTACAGAGATGTGATCGATATAAAGGCGGTGTCAGGAAGCTCGGTCGGTGCGCTGAACGCGGCACTGTATGCGTGTGGTGATCTGGATAAGGCAACACAGATGTGGTACGACATAACCAACGACAGGATACTGTCCAACAAGGATATAGACGAGGACAACAGGAACAAATGGTTTGAGTCCATCAAGGAGAAGCTCACGACCATAGACAATCCAGTCATACAGAGTGCAATAGAGTGCATAGGACTGGATGCTGTGGCAAAAGGCATGAGGATAAAGGATGGCTTCTTCTCCAGAGAAGGACTTATGGACATACTGGAGAATTCACCAGTACTTGATGGTGTGTCGAACAGTGACATGAGCTGTTATGCTACATGTCTCAATGTGGAGGGCAAGCCTACTCCTGAGAGATTCCAGCTGTCAGGCATGGAACCGGAGGAGATAGAACGTATACTTCTTGCTTCTTCAGCCATACCGGTCATATTCCCTATGGAGACGATAGACAAGACAAAGTATTATGATGGAGGCTTCTTCCTTGGGGGAGATAATGTGCCAATACAGCCTCTCTATGATGAGGGCTACAGAAAATTTGTCGTGGTGCATCTCGATGAGAGGAAGACCGACAGATACGATGATGCAGAGATGATACATATATATCCGTCCATTCCTCTTGGTGGTGCCATAGATGGCATGCTTGACTTTTCGCCTGAAGGTGTTGAGAAGAGGATAACACAGGGATATGACGATGCAAAGGCGGTGCTTGTTGAGAAGTTTGGCCCAAGACTGTTCTTCACCCGCCATGGGCAGACCGTGTGGAATGTGGAAAACAAGATATGTGGAGCCACGGATATTGAACTCACAGAGCTTGGACATCAGCAGGCGGAGCAGCTTGGTGAGATGATAAAGAATGGAGATTATCACATAGATGAGATTCTGTATTCGCCTCTGGTCAGGGCTTCGGAGACGGCAAGACATATATCCGAGATAACAGGAATTCCTATGAGAGCCGAGGAGAGACTCCGTGAGCAGTGTTTTGGCAAATACGAGGGAACAGCCAGAAACGGCGCTATATTCGCCAAGGCGAAGACGCATTTTCTGGATCACTATGAGGGCGGAGAGACCATGGTTCATCTGTGTCAGAGGGTGTACAATTTGTTAGATGAGCTTAAGGCTGAGTCGGAAGATTCCGGGAAGACATATCTTCTGGTTGCCCACAATGGAATATCAAGAATAGTACAGTCGTATTTCAATGATATGACAAATGAGGAATTCGCAGCATTTGGCATAAAGAACTGTGAGATAAGAGAATATAGATTCTGATCGCCACATGTGTGGTATCAGATGTAAAAAAGAGAAAACAGCAGGCAGATCAATATGATGTGAATGTGGTTTTCTCTTTTTTTCTGGGATATCCCCAAATGCTCCTGTAAATGTGTATAAAAGAATACTTGATATTATTTATCACTAATATAGTTGACACAGAGCCTACATATGTGCTAATAAATATATGAACATATAATCATGCGTTTAAATATCAACGTACGGCATGAGAGCTATGCGATGCGTTTATGGAGAATATAAAATGTGGAAAAGGAGAGAATCATGGGAGACAACAGTTTTTTGAGGATCAGTGGGATAAAGAAAAGCTTCGGTTCAGGGGAGAACCGAACTGAGGTACTTAGAGGAATTGATTTTGAGGTCGCAAAGGGCGAGTTCTGTGTGCTGCTTGGCCCATCGGGGTCTGGCAAGTCAACTCTGCTCAATATCATAGGTGGGATCGACAGCCCGGATTCCGGTTATATCTCCATAGATGGAGAGAAGACAGGGGATATGGATGAGAAGACACTGACCAGATACAGGAGAAAGCATCTCGGTTATGTATTCCAGATGTATAATCTCATACCTAATCTCAATGTAAAGGAGAATGTGGAGGTTGGAGCATACCTTAGTGATAATCCTTTTGATGTTGATGATCTGTTAAAGACTCTGGGGCTTTATGAGCACAGACATAAGCTCCCAAATCAGCTGTCGGGTGGACAGCAGCAGAGGACCTCAATTGGAAGGGCAATCGTGAAGAATCCTGATATACTTCTCTGCGATGAACCGACAGGTGCCCTTGACTACAACACTTCCAAGGAGATACTTAAGCTCATAGAGGATGTGAACCAGAAGTATGGCAACACAATAATCATGGTCACCCACAATGATGCCATCAAGAATATGGCGGACCGGACTGTGAAGCTCAGGGACGGCATGATAAGACGCAACATTGTAAATGAGAACAAGATATCCGCTGTAGAGCTTGACTGGTAATTGGGCAGACGGGGTAGATGTTCAATAGGAAAGGGGATCTGTTATGAGAAATCCATTGTGGAGAAGAATTCCAAAAGAACTGAAGGAAGAGCTTGGAAAATATATAGTCATATTCCTGTTCATGGTCATCACGACGGGAATGGTGTCGGGCTTCATGGTTGCAGGTGAGAGCATGAAGAAAACCTACGACAATACATTTGACAAATACAAAGTGGAGGATGGACATTTTGATCTGTCGGATGAGGCGTCAGACAATATGAAGGGCAATATAGAGGATGAGGGCGTGAAGCTCTATGATATGTCGTATTATGAACTGCCTATGAGTAAGATCGGATCAAACTCTGATGGCAATAGTGGTAATGTGGAAGGCAATGCAGAGACAAAAGATGATACGGTGAATTCTGTAAATGATGCTGCAGATGATGGGGGAAGGACACTGAGGATATTCGCACCAAGACACGATGTAAATAAAATGTGCCTGATGGATGGTGAATTTCCTGTAGGAACTGATGAGATCGCCATTGACAGAATGTATGCGGTGAACAACGATATAGAGATCGGTGATGACATAAAAGCGGGTGACAAGGTATACAGCGTGTGCGGATTTGTGGCACTCTCCGACTACAGTACCATGTTCCAGAACAACAATGACACCATGTTTGATGCCACGATATTCGGAATTGCGGTTGTGTCAAATGAGGAATTTGATGATCTTCCGGAGAAAAATAAGACCTGGTCGTATTCATGGATGTACGATGATGGAATGCCGGATGAGGAGAACGATGAAAAAAAGCTGGCGGATGACCTTCTTGAGATTGTGTATACACAGGCGGTCATGAACGGCATTATGGTGGAGAGCTACATTCCAAGGTATCAGAACCAGGCGATCAACTTTGCAGGGGATGATATTGGCAGTGATACAAATATGATGAAATGGTTTGAATACATCGTCATAGTTATACTTGCATTTATATTTGCGGTAACCATCAGCAACACTCTGACAAAGGAAGCGTCGGTTATTGGAACATTGAGGGCTTCAGGATATACGAAGGGCGAGCTGCTTATTCACTACATATCACTTCCTGTCATAGTTACATTTGTGGCATCAGTGGTGGGAAACGTGCTGGGCTATTCGGTGTTTAAGGATATGGGTGCGCAGCTTTACTATGGAAGCTATTCCCTCACTAAGTATGTGACGTATTGGAATGCCGATGCATTTGTGCTTACCACAGTCATACCTCTTATAATCATGATCGTTGTGAACCTGTTAGTGGTAAACAGCAAACTGAAGCTCTCACCACTGAGGTTCCTGAGGCATGATCTCAGCAGATCAAAGAGAAAGAAGGCGGTGAAGCTGCCTCACTGGAAGTTCATGACAAGGTTCAAGACCCGTGTCATACTTCAGAACATTCCAGGATATGTGGTCATGCTTCTTGGAATTTACTTCGCACAGGTTCTGCTGATGTTCGGACTTATGTTGAATCCTATGCTGAAGCACTATCAGAATGACATATTGGATAATATGGTAGCTGACCACCAGTATGTTCTGGATTCACAGGTGGAGACGGCAAATAATAATGCGGAAACCTACTGTATGAAGACGCTAAGGACGACCGGAGATATAGATGATGAGATCATGGTGTATGGAATACATTCGGACAGTAAATATTTCCCGGTTAAGCTGGACGACGGAGATGTGCTGGTATCTGACAGCTACGCAGACAAATATGAGATAGTTGATGGCGACAAACTTGAGCTCAAGGAGAGCTATACTGATGACACATATGATCTCAAGGTGACGGGTTCTGTGGTGTATCCGTCAGCCCTTGCGGTGTTCGTGACAGAGGGTGATTTCAGAAAAATATTTGACAAGGACGAGGATTACTTCACCGGCTATTTCTCGAATGACAAGCTGACCGATATAGAGGATCATGTAGTGTCAGAGATCACAAAGGATGACATGATAAAGGTGTCCAGACAGCTCACCAAGTCCATGGGAGGTATGTTCTACATAGTGGTTGTATTTTCACTTGTTATGTTCATGCTTCTCGTATATCTGCTCACAAAACTAATAGTGGAGAAGAACACGGTGTCCATATCCATGGTTAAGATACTGGGATATGACACAAAGGAGATCAGTAAGCTGTATCTGTCATCCACAACTGTCATGGTTGCGGTGGTGACGCTGCTCGATATACTGCTCAGTTACCTGTCGATCAAGGTGATATACAGGGCAATGCTGATAGATATGCTAAGCGGCTGGATGCCGATATACATGGCACCATGGATATTCCCACTCATGTTCGTGCTCAGCTTTACCTGCTATCTGGTGATCTCACTGTTGCAGATGAAGAGAATAAAGAGGATTCCTATGGACGAGGCGCTCAAGAATGTGGAGTGATGCGTCAGGCTGCGTTCAGGTATTATATTGAAAAAAGAGAAAATTTTGTGCTGTAAATCCCCCGAATTCCTGAAAAGGATACATGGATTAGAAGTTGTGTATCTTTTCAGTGGGAATCCGGGAGTTTGAGCACAAAATTTTCTTTTTTTGCTATTTTGTGGGAAATGTTCCCAAAGCTGTCAGGTTGTCGACCCGGACAGGCTCATGCCAGCTAGATGGTTCCTGTGACAGTCACGGTTGCCGTTCCCGGCGTTGTGGTGATGACTCCCGTGGCTGTATTCTGTGTGAATGTTGCTGCTGGAACAGTGATCTGTCCGGCAACTGTTGCGAACTCGCCTGTTGCTTCATTGTAGGTGTAGCTGGCTGGCGCTGTCCATGCATTTCCATTGTATGTCACAGTGATTCCGGTGAGGATCGGATTGAAGGTATCTGTGATGATGACGTTGTCACTTGCGGATGCCTCGGTGTTGCCGTAGTTCTCTATAAGGAAGGTGTAAGTGATCTGACCATTCTCTGCAACTATGCTAGGACTCACAGACTTTGTGATGGCGAGATCGGGAGCTGCAACAGGGGAAATCGACTCAGTTGCAGTGACTGCGTTGGTAAGTCCTGCGCCGGTTACTGTAACGGTGTTGGTCACGGAATCCTCATTGCCTCTAGGTGTAAATTCATTTGTTGTTGTCTCATATATAATAGTAGCATTTCCGCCCGCTGGAACGGAGATTCCAGTGAGTGTCAGCGGAGCTGCAGCACCGACAGCCGGAGCGGCTACCAGAGTTCCATTGGTGTAGTATCTGATGGAATCCGGAATATATGTGAGAGGATATACTGTTGTATTTCCCACTGCATATGCTCCCAGATTATCTGTGAGAGACAGACCTGTGAGTGTGGTAGTTCCGGAATTGATGAGACTTATCACATACGTGATCTTATCCGGTGTTCGGTAGGTGTCCACCACAGCCGTCTTGGAGACTGTGAGGACTTCAATTATTTCTCCAGTTATGATATTGGAATTGGTGGATCCTCCGTTGTAGGACAGAGTTGCCTGATTAGTGAATGTTGCCATTACTTTATCTCCGTATTGTGTTGTCAGAGGTTTATATACCTCTGATATAAAATATGTGCTGTGGAGGCTTTGGGTTACAGATATTACTCACCATCTGCGGCACATTTATGTTATACTAAAAGATAACTATGTGGTTTAAAGAGCTGTTTTTATATACAGGAGGAATATAGGTGAGAAGGAAAAGGTGGTCGTACCTGATTGCCTGTGTGGTGCTGGCAGGTGGGCTGGCAGCGCCTGGCACATATACCAAGGTGTACGCGCAGGATTATGAAAATGTAGAATACGTAACCAGTGTGTCAGAGCTTAGAGATTCCATGGACGAAGCTGATGTGGTAAACTCGGCCGATGTGATGGATAGAGGAGCGGATGTCGACGCAGCGGCAATGTACAGCAGTGAGTCAGCCGACATATACAGTCTTCGCAGGATCATATTGTATACAGATGAAGTGCCGGAGACCTATGGCGCGACAACAGTCATCTGTTATGACAAATACGATTACTATGTGCTTGGCTACGATACCGAGGAAGCGACGAAACAGGCATACGAAAAGCTTCAGGAAGAGTACGAGCCTGACAAATGTATGCTTGATCAGGTCATATATTCAGAAGATGTGTTGGCGGATTTGGATTCAAATTCGTATGCTGCACAGCGGAACGTTGATGCCATGCTTGCCGCATCGGAGACATATAAGGCTGTAAGCTGGGGCACAAGGTACATGGGAATGGACAGGCTCAAGGCGGAGGTGTCAGAGTACAAGCTGGATGCTAAGGTAAATGTGGCGGTCATAGATACCGGAGTTAATTCCTCGGATACTCTGTTTGAAGGCAGGATAAATGAGGAAGGAAGTATGAACTGCTGCGAGGGCGAAGACCGGAGCGACTACGGAGACAACATGGGACATGGAAGTCATGTGGCCGGACAATGTCCAGCTCACGATCATCAAATGTTTCACAAGCCGGGGAGCAACCACAGTGTCAACGGTACAGCAGGGAATCATGGCTGCGCTTGACAGCGGTGCGGACGTGATCAATATGAGCTTCTGCTTCTATGGTAAAAATGCAAGTGACAACACCAGGTCGATGCTTGACGAATTGTTAAAAAGTGCAAAAGAAGATGGCGTCATCATGTGTGTGGCAGCAGGCAATACGAACAGCACTGTGAACAACTGGGAGATCAGCGATGTGGAAGGTGTGTCATATCCTGCGGACAGCAGTGATGTGATAACAGTGTCGGGGCTTATGCAGAAGGCTGGAACGGAGGAGACTGCCGGCATGATATCGACGGATGCGGTGAAATTTGACGATAGCTATTCTTACTATGGAAATGCTGTAGATTTTTCCGCTCCCGGAACGAAAATAACATCGGCGTGGAAAACTGGAACAAATCATGGGTTTTCCACTTCAGGAACATCCATGGCGGCTCCGCATATATCAGCGGCGGCGGCCTACGTGAAGCTGGCGGAGCCAGAGCTTGACAGTGACCAGTTGAAGAATAGACTTATCTCATATTCCGTGGATCTGGGAACAGCGGGAAAGGATAAATACTACGGTTACGGTTGTCCATACATGGCGGATTATTTTGCTAATACATTTGGCGGAAAACATCCGGAGACAAAGGTCGGAACCTGTGCGGTGGAAAGTCTTGGAAATGCGAAGGATGGACTGAGACTGTCGTGGACTTCGGCAGATAATGCAAGTGGGTATAAGATATACAGGAAAACTGCGACAAGCGCATACAAATGTATAGCTGAGATAAAAGGTTCAGGAGTCAGAACATACACTGACAAGACTG
>OHXS01000261.1_pt1 | contig 13499 bp, 10 predicted proteins | sample 1580011 | NCBI WGS metagenome assembly OHXS01 (sample SAMEA3882534, study PRJEB24775) | human gut metagenome | biome: human-associated habitat; feature: intestine environment; material: feces | place: Netherlands | collected 2009/2010
TATTTTCGCTGCAAATGTGAAGAGAATCATCAAATTGATGCAAAATGCATAAGGGGGGAAGTAGATTTCTCTATATATTGCCGAATTAAACGCCAGAAACGCTATAGAAAGCTGTTTGAGACTATATTCCTGTCCAAAAAAGTATTTCACTTTTAAAAGATGAAATGCTTCTTGGACAAGAATTAAAGTTCAAAAACAAGCTATGCAACTTAAAATTGGGTACCTTTTTCAGTGCCCTCCCAGGGCTAGGAGCTTCTGCCCTTTCAGGGCGTGTGGGGACATGATGGTGTTCTGATGTCTAGGGCGTGTGGGGACATGATGGTGTTCTGATGCCTGGGGCGTGTGAAGCTTACATGCGAAACTTGAATTAAATTTCTTTTTCCTTATAAATCAAATTATTGGCTCCGCTCGTAATCTTCAGAGCCTCAGGATGTTCCTTAATAAAACTGTTGATGTGGCGAACTCGCTTCTCTTCGAGAATCTCATCGATGGCGATAAGGATACCGGTCTCCTCTACATCACCAAAGCCATAGTTGATGGCGGTACCGAAAAGCTTCATCGTAGGACTCAGACTCATGTAGGCATTAACAAGAGGAGGGATATTATAACCCAACTTGCGAACTTCACGGTTTAGGATACGATAGTCTGCCTTGAAGTCATCTTCTGTAAAGATAGCAGCCAAATCACTCTCCGGAGTATCCAATTTCAGCGGTTTCATCGGGATTACGAGATTCTCCTTGTCATCAAAATGCTTCTTGAGGAAATAGAGAATCATGTCGCGGCCACGACGGATGTAAGACGGATACATCGTCATCTTGCCGAAGAAATATTTTACTTCCGGATAGAGAACCGTCAAAGCGCCCAAACCATCCCAGAGATTGTCAAGAGCAAAGATGCTCTTGGTGTTGGTACGCACATTCTGATATTCGAGCGAAACGAAGGAACGACCCAACTCTACGGTATAAGGCATATACTCCTTGAGGAACTTGTCGGAGAAATGGAACATGTGACTGGTTGCCAGCTTAGGCTGTCCCTTCTCATCGAGCAGCCAGTCCTTACCCAGGAGATAACGGTAACCGCCGATAATCTCATCGGCTTCAGGATTCCAGACAATCAGCTGCTTGTAACAGTTGTCACCAAAGTCGAACTCATCAAGATCCATAGATTTGCCCGTTCCGCCTCCCGCTTCGCGGAAAGCGATTTCACGAAGTCGACCAATCTCTTTCAGCACATTAGGCGAATCATTTGCCGTAACGATGTAAATCTCGTTATGGCTCTTATTGGTCATTCTCAGTTGTTTGTCGGGTGTAAGCTCGCTCTTCAGGAGCTCACGGTCAATCGGTTGGATGATTTCTTCTTCCATATTACTCTTCTTATATGCTATGATTCTACGATTTCGTTAATATAAAACATTTCTTCCGAGTTTTGCAAACCATTAAAGTTCATAAACCCTGTCTTCAACATACTGCGCCCACTCTGTAGCCGACTTGCTCTTATCAAAAGTCTGCCAAGGAATCGGTTTGCCGATGGAGATGCGGAAATGCTTGCCCACATTCCTGTACATTTCGTCAACCAGGAACAGCATGGCGAGATTGAACGGCAGATACTTGTCGCTAAATCGGGCGATGCGGTAGAAACGCTCAGAGTTGCGCCCTCCGAAATGGATAGGTACCACATCGCGCTGATATTCTACACTCTTAGAGATAAACGTCTTCTTCCAAGGCAGGTCGTGGATAGTTCCATCCTTGCGCTTGCGGCTGTTCAAGCCTGCCGGAAACATCAGCATGTGGTTGTCACTCTTGAAGCCCGCCTCCACCATCCGGGGGAAATCGCGGCTCTGGCGACCCGTCTTGTTGATGCCGATACTTACAGGTTTCAAACCCGGCAAGTTGAGCAGAAGATCATTCACCAGATAGCGGAACTTGCCATCATAGTGCTTGCCGATGATAGAACCGAGACATACACCGTCCTGTCCGCCCAGAGGATGATTGGAAACAAAGGTATAGAGTTTGCCGTCGTTCTTGTCAGGCAGGTTTTCCAAGCCTACGATTTCAACATCCATCTTCAGATAGCGCACACATTCGGTGAGCCATTCAGTACCCGAAAGGCCACGGCTCTCCCACAAGAACCTGTTCACCTCGTCCTCGTGAATAATCTTCTTGAGCCAGGAAACCAGGAAGCGCGGTACGAATTTCACCTTGCTTCCCATCTTGCTCTTAAGAATCTTATCTATGTCTATCGTTTTCTCTATTGATTCACTCATGTTTGCTAAAACTTATATAAGTTAGTGCAAAAGTAACTCAACTTTTTCAAATACGTGCCATTTTTTCCAAAAAAATAGCAAAAAAGCGAAAATTTATTAGTTTTTTTAAACTATCACGACAAATAGAGCCCATTTTGCACGTATTTTTGCAAAAACATCACACTTGATGAGAACAAAAAGGCGATGCCCGAAACCGGAAGGTGAAGTTGACCAAAAACAACTTTTTCATTAAGTTTTATAAATTTTGTGGGAAAATGTAAGGCTATATGGAGATTTTTATGTACCTTTGAACCCAAATTTATACACTAATAAGTACGCACGCAATATTATAACGCGATAAGACAGCAAAAAGATATATGATAAAGACAGCAGAGACATATCACGTACCGGTGCTCCTCAAGGAGAGCGTTGACGGGTTGAACATACAGCCAGGAGGTATCTATGTAGACGTAACCTTCGGTGGCGGCGGACATTCCAGAGAGATTCTGTCGCGCCTGACGGAGGGAGCGCACCTGTACAGCTTCGACCAGGATGCCGATGCAGAACGCAACGTGGTGGCAAACGAGAACTTCACCTTCGTATGCTCCAACTTCAGATTCCTGAAAAACTGGATGCGCTACTACGGGGTAGACGGACTCGACGGACTGTTAGCCGACCTGGGCGTATCGAGCCACCACTTCGATGACGAGACCCGCGGTTTCTCCTTCCGTTTCGACTCCCCACTCGACATGCGCATGAACAAACGTGCGGGCAAGACTGCTGCCGACATCGTAAACGAATATGACGAAGGTGCCCTTGCCGACATCTTCTACCTATACGGTGAGCTGAAGAACTCGCGCCGCATCGCCTCGGCACTCGTCAAGGCAAGAGCCGAGAAGCCCATCCTCACCACCAAAGACTTCATGGCAGCCGTAGAGCCCCTATTCAAGCGGGAACGCGAGAAGAAAGACATGGCAAAGCTCTTCCAGGCGCTGCGCATAGAAGTGAACCACGAAATGGACGCCCTGAAAGAGATGCTCCGCTCAGCCACGGAACTTCTGAAACCGGGAGGCAGACTCAGCGTCATCACCTATCACTCGCTGGAAGACAGAATCGTAAAGAACATGATGAAAGCGGGCAATGCAGAAGGCAAGATAGAGCAGGACTTCTTCGGAAGAATAGAAACCCCTTTCAAACTCGTGAACAACAAGGTAATCGTTCCCGATGCCGACGAGCAGGAAAGAAACCCTAGGAGCAGAAGCGCCAAACTAAGAATAGCAGAAAAGAAATGATAAACGATAAAGACATAAACATCAGCGAGAAGCCTATAGCCGAAGAAAAGGCACAGGCATCACAGGAACCGCCGAAGCAGGAAACTCCGCAGCAGGAGCCACAGCAGCAGGAGCCACAGCAGCAGGAGGCTCCACAGGCTTCGCTCAAGGAAGTGATTGCCAAGCAAGCCATTGAGGAAGAGGCTTCAGGATCATCGAGCTTTACGCTGCGAAAGATTCTGGGTGGAGACATTCTTACCGCACAAATCATACGCCGGCAGATATGGCTCGTTATCCTCATCGTGTTTTTTGTCATTATCTACATATCCAACCGATACAATATCCAGAATGATATCATCGAGTTGGACAAACTGCAGAAAGAACTGCAAGACACCAAATACAAAGCGCTGTCTACAAGCAGCCAGATAACAGAGAAGAGTCGTGAAAGTAATGTGCTCGACATGCTGAAGAACAACAAAGACAGCGTGCTGCACATCGCTACCCAACCTCCATACATCATAAACGTACCCGAAGAATGAGCAGCAAATTTGATCACAAGAAAGTAATGCCCCGCTACAGCGCCATCGCCATCATCATGACGATTTTCGCCATAGCCGTAGTGGGTAAAGCGCTCTACATCATGACCGCCAAGCATGATTACTGGATGAAGGTGGCAGAACGGCAGAAGAAGGATTCCGTGACCGTAAAGCCAAACCGAGGCAACATCTTGAGCTGCACAGGACAGCTGATGGCTAGTTCGCTGCCGGAGTTTAAGGTTTTCATGGACTTCAAGGCGCTGAAAGATGCAGAAAACGACTCGCTGTGGGATGCCAAGCAAGACTCCATCTGTCTTTGCCTGCACCAGATATTCCCGAACCTGAGCGAGTCTGATTTCAAGAAGCACCTCACCGAAGGTCGCGCCAAGATGAGCCGCCACTGGCCGGTTTATCCGAAGCGTGTAGACTATAACACCTTCACCGAGATAAAGGACATCCCTGTATTCCGCCTGAAACCCTACCAGAGCGGTTTCCACTGGGAAGAATATAATGCCCGAACCAGAACTTACGGTTCGCTGGCAGGCCGTACCATCGGAGCCATGTATGGCGCCAAGGATACCGCCCGCTTCGGTCTGGAGCTGAGTTACGACTCCATCCTGCGAGGCACCAACGGTATCGTGCATCGCCGCAAGGTGCGCAACAAGTTCCTCGACATTACCGATACCCCTCCTATTGACGGAGCCGATATCATGACCACCATCGATGTGAGCATACAAGACCTTGCCGAACGCTCACTCATCGACGAGCTGAAGGAAATCAACGCCAATGTGGGTGTAGCCATCGTGATGGATGTACCTACGGGCGACATCAAGGCCATCGTAAACATGGAGAAATGTTTCGACGGCGAATACAGAGAAATCCACAACCATGCCGTGAGCGACCTCCTGGAGCCAGGTTCGGTGTTCAAGCCAGCCTCTATCCTCGTAGCGCTGGACGACGGAGTGGTAGACACGACCTGTCATGTAGAAACCGGTGGCGGTATATGGCCGATGTACGGCAGAGAAATGAAAGACCACAACTGGCGAAAAGGCGGATACGGAATGCTGACCCTCGCACAGACCCTATGGTACAGTTCGAACATCGGTGTGAGCCGCATCATAGACGACCATTACCGCAACAACCCGGAGAAATTCGTAAAGGGTATCTACCGTACCGGTCTGCACGACGACTTGAAGATTCCACTGGTGGGAGCAACACCAGCCAGAATCCGCATGCCGCACAGAAACAAGAACGGGCAGTATGACAACTGGGCAAAGACCAGTTTGCCATGGATGAGTATCGGATATGAGACCCAGATACCGCCTATCTCTACCCTCACCTTCTACAACACCATCGCCAACAACGGCAAGATGATGCGACCAAGATTCGTGAGCAAGGTAATGAAGAACGGAGAAACCATCATGGAATTTCCTCCTGAAGTGATGCGTCAGCAGATAGCCAAGGAGAAGAGCATCAAGGAACTGCAAACCATCCTGGAACAGGTGGTAAGCGTGGGACTGGGAAAGAAAGCCGGTTCGCCTAACTTCAAAGTGGCAGGAAAGACCGGTACAGCCCAGATTTCAAAAGGTGCCGGTGGATATAAGAGTGGCGGAACCAGCTATCTCATCAGTTTCGCAGGCTACTTCCCTGCCGATGCGCCACGCTACAGCTGTATCGTCTGCATACAGAAATCCGGTTTGCCTGCTTCGGGCGGTACGATGTGCGGTAAGGTCTTCCATGAGATTTCAGAAGGCATCATGGCGCAGAGTCTGAAAGTTGACGTAAAGGACGCCCGCGACTCAGCATCCGTCTTCGTTCCTGACGTAAAGGCAGGCAATATCCTTGCTGCCAACTATGTGCTCAGCCACCTCGGCATCAAGACCAATGCCAACTGGAGTGGCAGCTATGCCGACGGCAACCCTATCTGGGGCAAGGCAGAGCGCGTGGGTAACCACAGCATCAAGCTCATCAGAGAGAAGCAATACGGCAAGACGATCGTACCCGACGTTACCGGAATGGGAGCCCGAGACGCTATCTACAATATGGAGAGCCGGGGCATCAAGACCCAGATTACAGGTAGAGGAAAGGTAGTAAAGCAGAGTCTGATGCCGGGAACGGTCATCAAGAAAGGTGTCGTATGCAGCATTGTGCTCGAATAAAACTCAGAAACAGTTATCTGAAGCCCTATATATAATAAGGTGTAGATAAAAAATATATAGAATATAAAACAGAAACAGGATATGAAGTTACAAGAATTACTCAAAAACATCGAGCCGGTTCAGATAATCGGCGATGCTGATGTAGAGGTTACGGGAGTAAACATCGACTCTCGCAAGATTAAGGAAGGTCATCTCTTCGTTGCCATGAAGGGAACGCAGGTTGACGGTCACAAGTTTATTCCAAAGGCATTGGAACTGGGCGCAAAGTCGGTTTTGTGCGAAGACATGCCTGAAGAGAAAGTTGAGGGCGTAACTTACATTCAGGTCGCTTCGACCGAGGATGCTGTCGGCAAGGTAGCAACCCTCTTCTACGGCGACCCTTCAAGAAAGCTCAAACTGGTAGGCGTAACAGGTACCAATGGTAAGACCACCATTGCCACCTTATTATATAATATGTTCCGCAAGTTCGGCCATAAGTGTGGCTTGCTCTCTACCGTCTGCAACTACATTGAGGACGAGGCTATCCCTGCCGACCATACCACCCCAGACCCTATCGAGCTGAACATGCTCCTGGGCAAGATGGTAGAGGCAGGCTGCGAGTATGCCTTCATGGAGTGCTCTTCTCACGCCATCGCACAGAAGCGTATCGGAGGCCTACAGTTTGCCGGAGGCTTGTTCACCAACCTGACCCGCGACCACCTCGATTACCACAAGACATTCGAGAACTACCGTAACGCCAAGAAGGCTTTCTTCGACGGACTGCCTAAGACAGCCTTTGCCATTACCAATGCCGACGACAAGAACGGCATGATCATGGTACAGAACACCAAGGCTACCGTGAAGACCTACTCTACCCGCAGCATGGCAGACTTCAGAGCCAGAATCCTGGAGTGTCACTTCGGCGGCATGTATCTGGAGATTGACGGCAAAGAAGTGGGCGTACAGTTCATCGGTAAGTTCAACGTGAGCAACCTGCTCGCCGTATATGGTGCAGCCATTATGCTCGGCAAGAAGCCAGAGGATGTACTCGTAGTGATGAGTACCCTTCACAGCGTAAGCGGAAGACTGGAACCAATCCAGTCGCCAGAAGGTTATACCGCCATTGTAGACTATGCCCATACACCAGATGCACTGGAGAACGTATTGAACGCCATCCACGAAGTGCTCGAAGGCAAGGGCGGAGAAGTCATCACCGTTTGCGGTGCCGGTGGCAACCGTGACAAGGGCAAGCGCCCATTGATGGCACAGGAGGCTGTAAAACAGAGCGATAAGGTAATCATCACCAGCGACAACCCACGTTTCGAAGAGCCACAGGACATCATCAACGACATGCTTGCCGGACTCAATGCCCAGCAGATGAAGAAGGTAATCAGCATCGTAGACCGCAAGGAAGCCATCCGCACAGCCTGCATGCTGGCAAAGAAGGGCGACGTGATTCTCGTAGCCGGTAAGGGACACGAAGATTACCAGGAGATCAAGGGCGTAAAGCACCACTTTGACGATAAGGAGGTGATTCGCGACATCTTCGGAATTTCACAGAAGTAAAATCAATCAAGAAAAGAAAGAAAAATGTTATACTATCTCTTTAGATTTCTGGAACAGTGGGGCATCACAGGTTCTCACATGTGGGGCTACATCTCATTCCGTGCCCTGCTTGCGCTGATTTTATCATTGGTAATCTCTGCCTGGTTCGGCGAGAAATTCATCAAGTATCTCAAGAGCAAGCAAATTACAGAGACACAGCGCGATGCCAGCATCGACCCGTTCGGTGTCAAGAAGATTGGCGTTCCTTCTATGGGTGGTGTCATCATCATCCTGGCTATCCTCGTACCGGTACTGTTACTCGGACGTTTGCGCAACATCTATCTGATCCTGATGATCATCACCACCGTATGGCTCGGCTTTCTCGGTGGAATGGACGACTTCATCAAGATATTCAAGCGCGACAAGGAGGGATTGAAGGGCAAATATAAGATTATAGGACAGATTGGCATCGGCCTGATCGTGGGACTGGTACTCTGGTCTTCACCTGATGTAAAGATGAACGAGAACCTCGCCATCGAGCAACAGGGACAGGAAACGGTGGTAAAGCATCGTACGGAAGCAAGAAAATCGCTGAAGACCACCATCCCATTCGTCAAGGGACACAACCTCGACTATTCCAGCATCACCAGTTTCTGCGGTAAGTACAAGGTAGCAGCAGGCTGGATTCTCTTCGTCATCATGACCATCTTCGTTGTAACAGCCGTATCAAACGGTGCCAACCTCAACGATGGTATGGACGGAATGTGTGCCGGAAACTCCGCCATCATAGGTGTGGCGCTAGGCATACTTGCATATGTGTCGTCGCACATCGAGTTTGCCGCCTACCTCAATATCATGTATATTCCTGGTTCTGAGGAACTGGTAGTATTCTTCTGTGCCTTCATCGGAGCCCTCATCGGTTTCCTCTGGTACAACGCCTACCCTGCCCAGGTATTCATGGGCGATACGGGTTCGCTGACCATCGGCGGTATCATCGCAGTAGGTGCCATCATCATCCACAAGGAGCTGATGCTGCCTATCCTCTGCGGTATTTTCTTCGTAGAAAGCCTCAGCGTGATGATGCAGGTTTACTATTACAAGATAGGAAAGCGGAGAGGTGTGAAGCAGCGTATCTTCAAGCGCACACCTATCCACGACAACTTCCGCACACAGGACAGTCAGCTGGATCCTGACTGCAAGTATCTGTGGAAGAAGCCTCGCAACTGCTTCCATGAATCAAAGATTACCATCCGTTTCTGGATTGTAACCATCATTCTGGCAGCATTGACCATCATCACATTGAAGATCAGATAAAATACAGGCTCTTATCAGCCCGACAAGTATAGAGAATAAGACAATGAGCAAAATTGTAATTTTAGGAGCTGGCGAAAGTGGCGCAGGTGCAGCCGTGCTGGCAAAGAAAGAGGGATTCGAGGTCTTTGTTTCAGACATGTCAAAGATCAAGGATAACTACAAGAAGTTGATGGATGACCACAACATCGAATGGGAAGAAGGTCACCATACAGAAGAAAAGATTTTAGATGCAGATGAAGTCATCAAGAGTCCGGGTATTCCTAAGGAAGCACCTATGATACAGAAACTGATGGCTAAGGGTACACCTATCATCAGCGAAATAGAATTTGCGGGCAGATATACTGACGCCAAGATGATCTGTATCACGGGAAGTAACGGTAAGACAACCACTACCTCGCTGATTTACCACATCATCAAGTCGGCTGGCTATGATGTAGGTCTGGCAGGCAACATCGGAAAGAGTCTGGCCCTTCAGGTGGCTGAAACTCCTCATAAGTACTACGTCATCGAGCTGAGCAGTTTCCAGCTCGACAATATGTATGAGTTCCGTGCCAATGTGGCCATCCTGCTCAACATCACTCCAGACCATCTGGACCGCTATGAGTTTAAGATGCAGAACTATACCGATGCCAAGATGCGCATTACCCAGAACCAGACAGAAGAAGACTGCTTCATCTTCTGGAACGATGATCCTATCGTTACAAAGGAGCTGGCTAAGTACAACCTCAAGTCACATCTCTGCCCATTCTCTGAGTTCAAGGAGGAAGGTTGCGTTGGCTTTATCGAAGACGGCAAATACAAACTCAACTTCCCTTCAGATTTCGAAATGCCACAGGCAGACATGAGTCTACGCGGCAAGCACAACATCTATAACAGTCTGGCTGCAGGTCTGGCATGTAACATCGTAGGCATCGACCACGAGACCCTGCACAAAGGCTTGAGCGACTTCCCTGGTGTAGAGCACCGTCTGGAGAAAGTGGGCAAGTTCCAGGGCGTTTACTATGTGAACGATTCAAAGGCTACCAACGTAGATGCCTGCTGGTATGCGCTGGAGAGTATGACCACCCCTACCATCCTCATCATCGGCGGTAAGGATAAGGGAAATGACTATAACCAGATCAAGGACCTGGTAAAGGAGAAATGTGCAGGTATCGTATATCTCGGAGCCGACAACCAGAAGTTGCACGACAACTTTGACGCACTCGGCATCCCTGTACGCGACACTCACAGCATGAAGGATTGCGTGGCAGCCTGCCAGGAATTGGCAAAGCCGGGCGATACCGTACTCCTCAGCCCATGCTGCGCAAGTTTCGACCTCTTCAAGAACATGGAAGATAGAGGCGAGCAGTTTAAGGCGCTGGCAAGAGCTATCGGAGAATAACAGTTTTCAACAAATAGAACAGATAGAACTATAAAGAAATGAATAACAAGAGCATTGGTAATATTTTCAAGGGAGACAAGGTGATCTGGATGGTCTTCTTCTTTCTCTGTATGATAAGCATCGTGGAGGTATATTCTGCCTCCAGCTCCTTGTCGTACAAGACAGGAAACTACATGGCACCTGTCATCCGCCACATCTTGCTCTTGGGAGGCGGTCTGTTCACCATGATTTGCATGCTCAAGGTGAAATGCAAGTATTTCAAGATTGTTACCCCCGTCGTGATGGGCATCTCATTACTGTTACTCGTCCTGGTCTTGGCTACCGGTCAATCTACCAACGGAGCCTCCCGATGGTTCTCCCTGATGGGCATACAGTTCCAGCCTTCTGAGATAGCGAAGGGAGCGGTAGTACTGGCTGTTGCTCAGATTCTTAGTGCTATGCAAACAACTCAGGGAGCCAACAGAAAGGCATTCAAGTTCATACTTGTAGCAACCGCTCCATTTGTAATTCTCATCGGACTGGAAAACTTATCCACAGCCATGCTCCTCAGTATCACAATCTTAGCCATGATGCTCATCGGACGAGTGCCGATGAACCAGATTGGAAAGCTGGTGGGACTGTGCATGATTGTCATCGTCACAGCCTTTGCAGGTATCATGATAGTAGGACAGGACAAGGGCGAAGAGGGCAATAAACCGGAAAATACGCTGACCGAGAAGGTTGAGCAGGAACAGAACAAGCCTAACATGGCAGAAAAGATGTTCCATAGAGCCGACACCTGGAAAGCCCGTATTGACAAGTTTATGAACTCAAAGCCTGTAGCCCCACAGGATGTCGATCTCGACAAAGATGCCCAAGTGGCACATGCCAACATCGCCATCGCCTCTTCCAACATCGTAGGAAAAGGGCCTGGAAACTCAGTAGAAAGAGACTTCCTCTCACAGGCGTTCTCAGACTTCATCTATGCCATCATCATCGAAGAGATGGGTATATGGGGAGCCGCACTGGTTGCATTCCTCTACATCATCCTCCTGTTCAGAGCTGGCAGAATAGCCAACAGGTGTGAGAATAATTTCCCTGCCTTCCTCTGCATGGGACTCGCCATCATGCTGGTTACCCAGGCACTCTTCAACATGGCAGTAGCAGTAGGTTTGGCTCCTGTTACAGGACAGCCACTACCACTCATCAGTAGAGGTGGTACATCTACCATCATCAACTGTCTGTACCTGGGCATCATCCTGAGTATCAGTAGAACAGCCAAGAAGAAAGAGATACCACAAAATGAGCTCGACGACAGCAAAATGGTGGCTGCCTGACAAGAGTTTTATAAATTAAGGTGAAAAAATGGCAGAAAATGCCGTTAAATCGATATTTTTTTATACCTTTGCGTTATAAACATGAACGGATATGAATAATGAATTAAGAATTATCATAAGCGGAGGCGGCACAGGTGGTCACATCTTCCCTGCCGTATCCATTGCAAATGCCATCAAGGCAAAGCGCCCTGATGCTAAGATTTTGTTTGTAGGTGCACTCGGCAGAATGGAAATGCAGCGTGTACCTGCTGCGGGTTATGAGATTAAGGGCTTGCCTATCTGCGGCTTTGACAGAAAGCATCTGCTCAAGAATATCGCCGTACTCTTCAAGATATGGAAGAGCCAGCACATGGCAAAGAGCATCATCAAAAACTTCAAGCCTATGGCGGCTGTGGGCGTAGGTGGCTATGCTAGCGGTCCGACTCTCAATGTTTGTGCCAGCAAAGGAATACCTTGCCTCATCCAGGAGCAGAATTCATACGCTGGTGTAACCAATAAGCTCTTGGCCAAGAAGGCTGAAAAAATCTGTGTGGCTTACGAAGGAATGGAGCGTTTCTTCCCTGCAGACAAGATTATCATGACCGGTAATCCTGTTCGCCAGAATGTATTGGAAACTACCATCACCCAGGAAGAAGCACGCAAGCAGTTCGGTCTCGACCCTGAAAAGAAGACCATCTTGCTCGTAGGTGGCAGCCTTGGCGCAAGAACCATCAACGAGAGTGTGCTCCAGCACCTCGACCTGGTGAAAGAAAGCGGCGTACAGTTTATCTGGCAAACAGGTAAATACTATAATGCTGCCATCATGGAGCAACTGAAAGGTCAGGAGCTGCCAATGCTCAAGGTTACTGATTTCATCAGCGACATGGGTGCAGCTTACAAGGCAGCCGACCTGGTTATCAGCCGCGCAGGTGCCAGCAGTATCAGCGAGTTCTGTCTCATCGGCAAACCGGTTATCCTGGTTCCAAGCCCTAATGTGGCAGAAGACCACCAGACCAAGAACGCCATGGCATTAGTCAACAAAGATGCTGCCATCTACGTAAAGGATGCCGATGCACCAGAGGTATTGCTCAAGAAAGCAGTTGACACGGTAAAAGACGAGGCAAAGCTTGCTTCGCTCTGTGAGAATATCAAGAAATTAGGATTAAAGAACTCTGCCGACGTCATCGCCGACGAAGTAATCAAATTAGCAACAAAGTAATGGAAATAAAAGATATTAAAGCAGTTTATTTTGTAGGAGCGGGCGGCATCGGAATGAGCGCCATCGCCAGATACTTCCTCAGCAAGAAGTTGGTTGTAGCCGGATATGACAAGACTCCATCCAATCTAACTCATGAGTTGGAGAAAGAGGGAATGCTTATCCACTATGAGGAGAATGTTGACCTCATACCAGAAGCCTGCAAGGACGCCAAGACAACATTGGTAGTCTACACACCGGCAATTCCTGCTGAACACAAGGAACTGGTTTTCTTCCATGAGAATGGCTTCACCATCGAGAAGCGAGCTCAGGTTCTGGGTACATTAACCCGTACACATAAGGGACTGTGCGTAGCGGGTACACACGGAAAGACATCAACATCTACCATGTGTGCTCACATCATGCACCAAAGCCATATTGACTGTAATGCCTTCCTGGGAGGTATCTCAAAGAACTATGGCACCAACTATATTCTCTCCGACAAGAGCGACTATGTTGTCATTGAAGCAGATGAGTTTGACCGCAGTTTCCACTGGTTGCGCCCATGGATGAGCGTCATCA
>OHXS01000273.1_pt1 | contig 13195 bp, 15 predicted proteins | sample 1580011 | NCBI WGS metagenome assembly OHXS01 (sample SAMEA3882534, study PRJEB24775) | human gut metagenome | biome: human-associated habitat; feature: intestine environment; material: feces | place: Netherlands | collected 2009/2010
CGCCGACACCGCTATTCCAATTAATATGTATTTTGTATTCATGGTAGTTTCCTGTTCTTTCTATATATCATATCCTGTTTTTTATATTTGCTCTTCTATTGTTATTCGTATCGTTCCGACCGCTTATGTGACAGATTTGATAAAAAAAAATTTCTGTTAATACGCTGCGAATAATGCTGTCTCATTTTCTCCTTAGATCTATTTTCTCCTCGTATTCCACACCACAAGCACTGCTGACGCTATGATCAGTGATGGCAAAAGAAAATATTGCTGTCCAACTACCAACAAGCATAAAGCCGCTATCACAATTCCTGCAATCGCCGGAATATGGCTCTCCGCCTTCTCCCACTGATCGATAAATATGATGACAAACAGTGCCGTCATGCAGAAATCAATCCCCGTCATATCAAACGGAATAATCTGACCCAGGATCCCCCCGGCAACCGCACCAACCATCCAGTAACACCTCGACAAAAAAGCCACCCAGAACATGCTGCTCTGCTTCTCTTTACCGGTATCCGGCAGGGTACAGTTCACGGCGTAGGTCTCATCCGTCATTGTATGTATCATATATAACTTCCGCTTTCCCATGTAGTTGAACTCATCCACAAATGTCAGCGCATAGAAACTCTGCCTGCTGTTCATCAGAAATGCAGTGAGCGCCATGGTGAGTATGGAGGCTCCGCTTGAAAGCAGCGTCACAAGCACAAACTGGTACGCCCCCGTGTACACCGTCAGGCTGACCAGCAGTGAATAATACCATTTGAATCCGGCATTCTCCATCATAATTCCGTATGCCATGCTGACGAACAAATAACTGCACATGATTGGGATTGATTTGATGAATGCCTTTCTGAATATATTTCCCACGATTTTTCCTCCAACAAAACAATCGTGGTTATCCTAGTGTTTTTATAGGATAACCACAACTATTCTAACATACTAAATGTTTGATGGGCAATAGCTCAATTTGTAGCTCAAATTCTCCGTTTTGTATACTTTTCTAAAGCTTTCATTAACTCTCTTTCAAGTCCCTTGAATTCCAAGCCGCTCTCATGTATTCTCAGTGACATACATCTTTTATAAAACTGTAATCCTAATAGGGAAATTGACATTTCTTTTGTATATGTTATAATCATAGTCAATCGGAGGCTCCTGCCGTTAAGTGGAATACGAAAAGCGTTAGTTCTACCGAGGTGGAACTACAATTATTGGCTATGTGCATTATGCGCATAGCCTTTTTTATTTATTAGTAAGCCCCTACATCCAAATTTTTCATTTAAAGAGGAATATATGACAAAAAATCGTTTACATCTATATCGAATAGATATGAAATACATACGAGAACTACATAAAGTTTGTGATCATGTACCATCTGTAAGCCCTCAATTAGGCAAAGATAACAGGCACTTTATTGGCATCATTGTTATGGTTAATAGTAGAATGTATGCCATTCCGATAACAAGACATGACGGCAAGCCTCAGAAAAGGAAAACACTACATAACAACGCTGGTTATACAAAAGTCATTACCGAAACCGGACGTTTTGTAAGCGGAATAAATTTTATTGATATGATTCCTGTTACAGAAAAACAACTTTTACCAATGGATGATTATTCTATAAGAAAAAATGACTCTCGTTTGGAGAAAAATAGAAAACGAGACTTAAAATTTATATCTGATTATGTAAACGAAGAGGATCACTCTAGAGAAATAGCGAATAAAGCAATAACATTATATAACCAGTATATTAGCAATGAACCTTTCAAAATAAGAAAGTATTGTTTACCTTTTAACGAATTAGAAATAGTGTGTGATAAATACAACAAAGTCACGACCTAATCTGCACTGATATCCCCGGATTCCCGGACAGATACCACTCAGCATCAACGTCGTGACTTTATTTGTATTACATCTTCAATTTATCTAAACCACTTCCCTCTGTCCTCTGACAGCCCCTCTATATATAAACGCCGCACACACCGCCGTTATAAGCTCTGCTACCCAGAACGCATTCCACACACCAGCAGGTCCGAAACCACAAAGTTTTGATAGTATCCATGCAGCCGGGATTATGACAACCACATATCTGAGCAGGGATATGAGCATGGACGGAGTGCCCTTTCCCAATCCCTCAAGTGCTCCAGATGCAGTTACCGACACGGCCGACACTACAAATCCGGCGCATATGATGCGCAGTGCTGTTCCACCCGCATTTATTGTAGACACATTCTCTGTGAACATACCTATAAGCCTTTCCGGGATAAGCAGGCACACAACTGTTCCAGCCAGCATGATTCCAACATTTAATGCAAGCGTTATGGTGAATATCTTCTTCACCCTGGCATGCTCTCCGGCACCATAGTTATAGCCTATGATAGGACGCATTCCCTGAATGATTCCATTTGCCGGCATATACAGGAATGTCTGAAGTTTGTAGTACACGCCCAGGATCATGACATAAGTTGCCGAATACATGCTGAGTATGGCGTTGAGTGCGCTTGTGAGCAGAGACGGCAGTGCCATATTGAGTATGGCAGGTATACCTATGGCATACAGCTTCTTCACCATCAGACCGCCCTCATGCAAATGCTTTATGCCGAACTTCACATTTATCGGTCTTCCAAAGTACACAATAAAATAAATGATCAGTGTAAACACCTGTCCCAGGCCAGTTGCCAGTGCAGCGCCTTCTATACCCATTTCAGGAAATGGTCCCACACCAAATATCAGCAGCGGATCAAGCACTATATTCATAATACAGCCGCCCATCAGTCCAACCATTGTAACTATCATGCGTCCAACTGACTGAAATACCTTCTCAAATGCAAGATCAACCGAAATAATTATAGAAAATCCAAATACTATGTCTGCATAACGGCAGCCAAGGTCAAGGACGTCTCCACTTGCCTTGAAGGCTCTGAGAAACGATGGAATGATGGCAATACACACGACCGTCATCACTATTCCCTGTATAACAGCAAGAAACATCCCCCAGCTGCACGATCTGCCCGCTCATTGTCCTTGGCTCCAAGATATATGGCTATCACCGCGTTTATTCCAACACCAAATCCGATCGCCACAGCATTTACAAAATTCTGCAGTGGAAATACATACGAAAGTGCTGTCATCGCATCCTCACTTATCTTAGCCACAAAGAAACTGTCAACTATATTGTACAAAGCATTCACCATCATCGATATAACCATAGGCAGTGCCATGGACATCAAAAGTGGGAACACCGGCTTTTCTTTCATAAAATTCTCGTTCATAAAACCTCCGTCCCCGGATGGCATAAATAAAGCCCCACAACCTTGCGGTTGTGGGGCGAAAAGATGACCTGATCCGGAAAAATCCACCAACTTGTTTTCGTTTAGATTATTATGTGTAATTATATACTTCAACCAGCATATATGTCAAGATCCTGCACGACCACAAAGTAACCTCTGTCACCGTCCTCGTCCACCGGGATAACATGTATAAGACTTGCACCCCCATGGTTGTTTGCACAGCTGACTGACAAAACCCCTCTGAGGAAATTTTCTGTCTGATATTCCGTATTGCCGCCTGTGTAACTCTCCATTCGCTCGCGGCTGAGAAAATCTCTGACTATTTTTCTTGACCGATCCGACTCAAACTGGTTACTTATCAATCCAATTACTTCATCATAGTTATTCGCACAAGATACAGCATTGTTCAGCTCAGAATCGCCTTTTATAACACGGTATTTATTGTTCTCATAATTAACATATATAATATCAGTATACATATATGCGATCCTTGCCTCTACCCTGGATTGAGCCTTTTTTATATCAGACTCTATCTTGTCAAGTACGGTCACTCTGTCCGTACCATCCCTGCTGATGCTGTGGATCACGCTGACATTCTTGCCCTTCTTTTTTGCTTCATACAGCGCAGTGTCCGCGACATTCATACACTCTTCTGTGCTGAATCCTGAACCATTGATCTGACATATACCAGCACTGCAATGGACATTCTGCCCTCTCTCCATTGTCTTGCGCTGAAGTTTTCTGGCAAATCTTATCACCTTTGACTCCAGAACAGATATATCCGATAAGCCCTTGTGAAGCACAACATACTCGTCTCCACCATACCTGCAGGCAACGTCCTCTTCATAGCAGTCACTCCGGAGAAACTTTGCCACCTTCTCAATCCAGTAATCACCAACTGCGTGACCATATGTATCATTTACACTCTTGAAATCATCTATATCCACAAATACAAGGGAAGCACTGTCCTCGTCAGTCATGTTATCTATATACTCTCTTATTCTCTGCATTCCAGCCGTCTTGTTGTACATGCCGGTCAGAAGATCATGCTCAGCCTCGTACTTTGTGCGCTCAACCTCCTGTCTGGATCTCGCAAGTGATCTGTCCATCTCGACCATATCAACTGCAAACATGATCTGTGTAGAAGCAACCACAGATATCGTCTGAAATGAAATCCCATAATAGAATATGACAACAACTGTGGATATACATGGCAGGATAAAATACAAAACACTTGACCAGAAAACTCTTTTTTCCAGTCTTTTTTTATACTGCAAAAGTATCGAAAAGCTTAGAACAAGTCCTGCTGCAGCAATAAGCTGAGACAACAGATAACAGCTGCTCCTGTGATAAAAGTTGTTATCATCTATATAATAGAACAGCTTGTCACTGAACTGGGATATAATGAGCAGGACTATCCCAGCAGCACTCAGAACTACCACGCCCCTTGCTTTCGCTGGCATCTTCGTCTCTCCTCTGTTGAGAATGACAAGAAGATAAAACGTAAACAGAGTCATATATATATAGTTGATAAAGAACACGGCAAAATTGCTTATCTTCAGCATGTAATAGGCTGTCTGTCCTGTTTTTCCCTGATAATACCATGACAACATATCTGCAGCCAGCAGGATGATACATGCAGCCTCCATACATAGACTCACATTCTTTTTATCTCTATTATTATTCTTCTGAAGGAATATAACCACAAATGCAAACAGACAGATTAATATTCCCCACATTTCAAATGCTATATTAAATACAGCAGTCCTATCCACTAACTATGCGCCCCCTTAAACTTCCTGGCGATTTATTGTAGTAATTGTACAATTTGATTTGTGCAACATTTTCTCAAATTTATAAGTTCATATGAGAACCATTCTATATATCATACCTTAATTTGTCAATTACTAGATAACACATATTTATGGAATTTTGTCGCCACAGGGGACATATATGTCCGGCTGTCATGAACAACATAATAAAGCCTGTCAACCAGCTGATGTTTTATGTTAAGAACCTTCACATCAAGCCTTTTGAGCATATCCATGTAAGGGACTACCGCTATTCCAAACCCTGCTGCCACAAGTCCGGCTATGACCTCATCCTCCTCCGTTTCGCATGCTATCTCAGGAGCTTTGCCAAGTCCTTCAAACATCTCATCCACCAGACTTCTCATTCCAGATCCCTTCGAAAAATATACGTGTTTATATCCAAGTGTATCCTCAAGTGTCACCGAATCCCTATCTGCCAAAGGATGTCCTGACGGTGCTATGACAACAAGATCCTGTCTGCCGACAGGAACGGCGGAAAATCCCATCGTCTCAGGCGGTCTTGAACAGAAAACCATGTCATATTTTCTGGCCGCAAGATCATCAAGCAATTGCCCTGTGGTCCCTGTATGAAATGTAAACGACACATTTCTGTTTTCAGCTTTCTTCAAATACTCCGCTGCCAGACGCGGTACAAATTCCATTCCAAGAGGTCTTATGAGACCAAGCCGTATCACGCCATCCCCGGCAGCCTCCTTTTGTATGGACTCTACCCCCGCATCAAGAGTGCCAAGCGAACGCTCTGCACATGCAAGGAATTCTCTGCCAAATGCAGTGAGCTCCGTATTGCGCCCATTCTTTTCAAAAAGCATTACCCCAAGTTCTTCCTCAAGCTGGGATATTGCGTGACTGAGGCTTGGCTGCGTTATATTCAGATTTCTGGCCGCATTTGTATAATGCTGAACATGGGCCAGTTCAACAAAATATCTAATATATGACAGGTTCACTTATAACTCCCCCTTTTCATTATTTATACATGATCCTATTCATATTTTAATACAATCCGAATATTTTTTATATACAAAATCTATCAAACCATAAAAACTATTTATTTGTTATGTGATGTTGTCGGTGCTACAATCAAAAACCGCAGGGATATATATATGAAGTCTTAGACAATTAAAGCTCCCCTGATGCCGGGGAAATCAAAGTATATGTTATAAAACGCATCATATATGAAAGAAATGAGGAAAAGCAGAAAATGAATACTCAATCAGGAAATGCACATCTGCATAACATGTGGGGCGAGATCGCCCTGATAACAGCAGTCACCATCAACAGTTTCGGAGTGGTTCTCATGCTCTATTCTGCAGCAGGAATATCGGCAATATCCAGCGTGCCATACGCATTCTCGTTGGTTCTTCCAAGACTGACTCTCGGAACCTGGACATACATATTTCAGGGCGTACTTATTCTCACTCTCATGATCATGCGAAGAAAATTTGTCCCCCAGTACCTGTGCAGTTTCATAGTTGGTTTCGTATTTGGCAAGATGCTGGATATCCATGAGATGTGGATCGGGGCTTTGCCAACTGCCCTCCCATGGAGAATCCTTTACTTTGTGATAAGTTACATTTTGATATGTATCGGAATCGCACTGTCCAACAGATGTAGGACGGATTTTGCGGACATTCAAAATAAAAAAGAATGTGGAGGTAACAGACAATGGCAAAGACAATTTTTGAGGAACTGGGCGGCAAATACGAAAGGCAAGGCGATTATTTAATACCGTGCTTAACTGTACCCGCCGAAGAAGAACAGCCGATAGGCATCTGGGGACAGCGGCATTTGGATTATCTGAAGCATCACTGCAAAGTTACATACACCAATCTTCTTACAAGCGGCAGACTTAACGCTTACCTTGCCGACATTGACAGACAGGCACAGGAACGCTTTGAAAGGCTCATAGAGGGTATGAAACAGGCACAGGGCATAACGGAACAGCTAAAGGCAGAAAACGCCTTAGAATGGACAGGATGCCTCAATAACATAAGGGCTTGTGCGAGGGAGATTGTGGAAAAGGAAATTATTTTTGCATAAACAGATGATTAGTGGCAGGGGGAAATCCTGCCGCTTTTTCTGCTTTAGTTTGTCAGCTTGACAAATAAAGGGTTAAGGAATATAATTAGATTCAGTATTATACAAGGAGTTAATAAATATGCGGCAAGGTATTCTTAAATAAACTGTCAATTTGATAGTGGGAACAAAAAGTAGCAGTCCCGTTTCACTTTTAATATGGGGCTTAGTTTTTTGTACCCAGTTTAAGAATACTTTTATCATGTAATTTTATATGCCCGAAAACATATAAGTGTTTTGGGGCTATTGGAGTTATTTACCCAGTGATAGGAGTATTTATCACTGGGTATTTTTATGCCCTTTTTTGGGTGTTGATAGGAGGAAAATCACATGAAAATAATTAACTTAGGCATTCTGGCTCACGTTGACGCAGGAAAGACAACATTAACGGAGAGTTTATTGTATACCAGTGGTGCAATTGCAGAACCAGGGAGCGTAGATAAAGGCACAACAAGGACAGATACAATGAATTTGGAGCGTCAAAGGGGAATCACTATCCAGACAGCAGTGACATCTTTTCAGTGGGAGGATGTAAAAGTCAACATTATAGATACGCCAGGCCATATGGATTTTTTGGCGGAAGTATACCGTTCTTTATCCGTATTAGACGGAGCAGTATTATTAGTTTCTGCAAAGGATGGCATACAGGCACAGACCCGTATACTGTTTCATGCACTACAGACAATGAAGATTCCGACAATTTTTTTCATCAATAAAATTGACCAAGAGGGGATTGATTTGCCAATGGTATATCAAGAAATGAAAGCAAAGCTTTCTTCGGAAATTATAGTGAAGCAAAAGGTTGGGCAGCATCCCCATATAAATGTAACGGACAATGACGATATGGAACAGTGGGATGCGGTAATTATGGGAAACGATGAACTATTAGAGAAATATATGTCAGGGAAACCGTTTAAAATGTCAGAACTGGAACAGGAAGAAAACAGGAGATTCCAAAACGGAACGTTATTTCCCGTTTATCACGGAAGCGCTAAAAACAATCTGGGGATTCGGCAGCTTATAGAAGTGATTGCCAGTAAGTTTTATTCATCAACGCCTGAAGGTCAATCTGAACTATGCGGGCAGGTTTTTAAGATTGAATATTCAGAGAAAAGGCGGCGTTTTGTTTATGTGCGTATATATAGCGGAACATTGCATTTGAGGGATGTTATTAGAATATCTGAAAAAGAGAAAATAAAAATCACAGAGATGTGTGTTCCGACAAACGGTGAATTATGTTCATCCGATACAGCCTGCTCTGGTGATATTGTAATTTTACCAAATGATGTTTTGCAGCTAAACAGTATTTTGGGGAACGAAATGCTGTTGCCGCAGAGAACATTTATTGAAAATCCTCTCCCTATGCTCCAAACAACGATTGCAGTAAAGAAATCTGAACAGCGGGAAATATTGCTTGGGGCACTTACAGAAATTTCAGATGGCGACCCTCTTTTAAAATATTATGTGGATACTACAACGCATGAGATTATACTTTCTTTTTTGGGGAAAGTGCAGATGGAAGTCATTTGTGCCATCCTTGAGGAAAAATATCATGTGGAGGCAGAAATAAAAGAGCCTACTGTTATATATATGGAAAGACCGCTTAGAAAAGCAGAATATACCATCCACATAGAAGTCCCGCCAAATCCTTTCTGGGCTTCTGTCGGGTTGTCCATAGAGCCGCTCCCTATTGGAAGCGGAGTGCAGTATGAAAGCAGAGTTTCACTTGGATATTTAAATCAATCGTTCCAAAATGCGGTTATGGAGGGGGTTCTTTATGGCTGCGAGCAGGGGCTGTATGGATGGAAAGTGACAGACTGTAAAATCTGTTTTGAATATGGATTGTATTATAGTCCTGTAAGTACCCCCGCAGACTTTCGGCTGCTTTCCCCTATCGTATTGGAGCAGGCTTTAAAAAAAGCAGGGACAGAACTATTAGAGCCATATCTCCACTTTGAAATTTATGCACCGCAGGAATATCTCTCACGGGCGTATCATGATGCTCCAAGGTATTGTGCAGATATTGTAAGTACTCAGATAAAGAATGACGAGGTCATTCTGAAAGGAGAAATCCCTGCTAGATGTATTCAAGAATACAGGAACGATTTAACTTATTTCACAAATGGGCAGGGAGTCTGCTTGACAGAGTTAAAAGGATACCAGCCAGCTATTGGTAAATTTATTTGCCAACCCCGCCGCCCGAATAGCCGTATAGATAAGGTTCGGCATATGTTCCACAAGTTAGCTTAACAGCTTGCAAAAGTCATATAAAATGAGATTTGAAAGGATTAGAGACTAATTATGATGAAATGCGAATGGATATTGTGTCCTGTTTGTGGGAGCAAAACCCGTAATAAAATTAGGAAGGACACTGTTTTGGAGAATTATCCCCTTTATTGTCCAAAATGCAGACAAGAAAGATTGATTAAAGTTGACAACTTGAAGATAACTGTCATCAAAGAGCCAGACGCTTAAGACGCAGAGCCGATGAAATTGTGGAACAATTCACGAATCATCGGCTCTTTTTGTTTCGTATTTGAAAGAACAAACTCACCAAATAAAAAAAACGATATTCGGGTGGGTTATTTTGTTATACCCTAAATTACCCTCTGAATTTGTTTTTAAATTTGGAGGGATTTTTTTATGTCCTTTTTTCGGGCAGTTATCTATCTGCTCATACGAAGCAAAATTTATCAATACATAGCATATCAGAGAATGGCAGGAAACCAGTTAAAAAAATTTCTGCCAGTGCAACGGTACTTCTCACCTTGAAAGTAGAAGTACAATCTCCATACAATAGAATTACTATTTCCTATAACCGTAAAGGTCACAGAGCCTTTGCGGTTTTTCTTTTGTCGATTTTTGTTGGAAAGTGCCGTAGGGCTGTTTCTGATATGCGGTGTCGTTCTCCGCCTCTCCATCTGGATTTTTTACATTTCAAAAATTCAGATGGGAGGTATTTATGGTGAAATATGCACCAAGAAAGGTATATATCAGAGAAAGTGGCGGCTATGTGGAATTATCCTACACGGAGTTCTGCCGTTGCAGGGAATCCGACCAGACCTATATGGACAAGCTGTTTATCCCCATTCAAGGCTGTCTGCTTGAAGTCGTGAGGGAGCAATACACAGACTTCTACCGTGACAAGGAACGGTGGCGTTATCTGCAAAAATTAGATACAAAGAATAGACTGCTATCTCTCGACGGATTTACGGACAGCGAGGGGAATCCTCTGGACTTTATCGCTGATGAAGCGGCGGACATTGCGGAAACCGTTGTCAATGCTGTTATGGTGGACAGGCTGAAAGCCGCCCTGCCTTTGCTGTCGGATAGTGAACAGGAGCTGATACAGGCAATCTTTTTTGACGGACTTTCCGAGCGTGAAGTCGGGGCGAGGTTAGGCATAACCCAGAGCGTTGTGAACAAACGCAAAGCCAGAATCCTAAGAAAACTAAGAAAGATAATAGAAAATTAAAATTTAAGGCGTTCAGCCCCCTTGTTTTTTCCTTTGGGAAGATGAGGGGGCTTTTCTCTGCCCTCTCAATCAATTCTGATTGGAGGAAGAAAGAATGGCATACAACCACGGACGGGAGGACAGGAAATGGCGTATCTGGAAAGAAGCGGAGGAAAAGCTGCTGCGTGAGTGCGGCGTTGATGAAGCGACCATTGAGCAGATACGCATGGCGGACAGGGCAGACTTCAATTCCAACAGGCGGTTTTACCGATGGACGAATGACGTTGCGGAATACCTTGAGGACATGGCAGACAGGGAGCGGCAAGCGGAGGTGAATACAGTTGCGGAGTTACTGGACGAGATTGAGAGCGAAAATCTCTATCAAGTATTAGTCACGGTGGACGGGCGTACCTTGAAAATCGTCCTGCTGAAAATGCAGGGGTATTCCACAAAGGAGATTGCCCCACTTGTGCATTTGACGACTGGTGCCATCTATGCGAGGTTAGACCATCTGCGGAAGAAGCTTCGGAAAATTTTGTAAGCGTCTAATACATCCCATTATTCTGCGGGCTACTGGGTGGGGAGTGGAATCTCCCCGCTTATTTTTGGCAGGAGGAAAACGGGATGGCATATAAAGCTAAGGCGTACACGCTTCGGGAGGAATCCACGGAAAGCGGTATAAGGTATTTTATCAGTTTTAAGGACGGGCAGGGGGAACACCACGAACTGGAAGTATCCGAGCAGTTATTCTTTGAATTTCGGCAGATGGAACGCAGGAACAGGAATCTTCTCCAATGGGACGAGCGGCACAGGGAGTTTTCGGAAGTATGGGACGAAACGCTGAACAGGCGGGCGTTAAAGCTGCCTAAGAGCATTGAGGAACAAATGATTGAAGCAGAACGGGCGGAACTGCTCTGTAAGGCGGTTGACAGACTGCCAGAGATACAAAGGCGACGTTTCCTGCTCTACTACGAGTATGAGTTCAATTTTTACCAAATCGCCGCTATGGAGCATTGCACCGCTTCTGCAATACAGAAATCCGTTGCTGTTGCAAAGAAGAAAGTAAAAGCGGAAATGAGGAAATATCTCCAACCATGACCGACACCGCCCGAAAAAGAAATCTGTTTTTTATTTGTGTGGGATTGGCGGTATTACATACTCTCACTTTTTTCGTGGGAGTAAATCTATTTTTAAGGAGGTCAACGCCTATGTGCAACGAAAACAAAGACACCGCCCGAAAGGAGGAAAGCCATGCAGAAGTTACAGACAGTCAACGCCGAAACGCTCCTTTATGAGCCGCTTGAGAAGCCGTCCTTTGTGGTGGACAGCCTTATCCCCACAGGCTTGTCGCTGTTCTGCGGCTCACAGAAGATAGGCAAGAGCTGGCTCATGCTGAAGCTGTGCTTATGCGTGTCGCAGGGAATCCCCTTATGGGACATGACGACAATGGAGGGCGATGTGCTTTACCTCTGCCTTGAGGACACGTTCTGCCGCATACAGGACAGGTTATTTCGTTTGACGGACGAAGCAAGCGGGCGGCTCCACTTTGCCGTGGCAAGCTGCAAGCTGTCAGACGGTCTTATCGTGCAGCTTGAGGATTATCTGAAAGACTATCCAGACAGCAGGCTCATTGTCATTGATACCTTGCAGAAAGTCCGTACAGCTTCAAAAGACAATGCCTATGCAAGCGACTATGGGGACATCTCCCTCATCAAAGACTTTGCCGACAGGCACTCTCTGGCGGTCATTGTCGTACACCACATCCGAAAGCAGAATGACAGCGATGTGTTCAACAAGGTGTCTGGGACGACAGGCTTAACGGGGAGTGCGGACGCTACCTTTGTTCTGGAAAAGGAGAAACGGGCATCTGACACCGCCAAGCTGTATGTAACGGGCAGGGACACGCCCTATCAGGAATACACGCTCCGTTTCCGTGATTGCAGTTGGGAACTTGTGGAGAGGAAAACGCAGGAGCAGCTTGCGAAAGAAACGATACCAGATGTCCTTTTTCGGTTGGTGGATTTTATGAGGGATAAGGAAGAATGGGCAGGCACGGCAACGGAGCTGTTAGCCGCTATGGGGGAAACGGAAACCATACCCACGGTGATTACGAAATGGCTGAATGAATACCGCACCACATTTTTAAGCGAGAACCGTATCTGCTACCAGTACAGCCGCAGGAAAGACGGCAGGCGGATTGCCCTTGCAAGGAGGGCGGGTGACAGCGGTGACGGCAGTGACAGTGATTTTAGGATACCCTGCCGCTGTCATCCCTACGGGAGAACACCCCGCAAACGCAAAATGCAGGCGTGGGATTCACCCGCCCTTTTCGGGCGTGTAAAATCACCCCTGCGGTCAGAAAAATCTCTCCGATTTTTCCGACTGCGTTTACAGGGTGTAACACACTACACTTTGCCCTGCAAAGAGCCGTGTGCCAGACGTTCCCTCTGGACTCCCTTATGGCAGGTCTTACGCCCTGCTATCCTACGCCTTGCGGCTTCGGATAAAAGAACGGCGGCATGACGGTTACAGCTCTTGCGAGGGAG
>OHXS01000287.1_pt1 | contig 12744 bp, 12 predicted proteins | sample 1580011 | NCBI WGS metagenome assembly OHXS01 (sample SAMEA3882534, study PRJEB24775) | human gut metagenome | biome: human-associated habitat; feature: intestine environment; material: feces | place: Netherlands | collected 2009/2010
CCATTTTGATGGTAGACAGCAATATTCAACGTGAAAACATTTATCCAAGTGAACGCGGTTATGCCTATAAAATGCGACTGGAAGCCATGAAACACCAAGGTAAAGTTGTAGATGACAATTTCGATAATATTTCTATCGAATACTGCAAAAATACAACTTGTGCCCAACTTGGGCACAAGTCAGTTAATAAGAAATCAGTCGAAATATTAGCTGATCAATTAGGTGAAAGTAAAAATCAAGTCAAAAGATTTATTCGCTTAACCTACCTTGTTGAACCACTACAGAAAATGGTGGATGGCCGTCATGAAAATGAAATCAAGATTGCATTTAATCCGGCTGTTGAACTTTCGTATTTAACGGAATCTGAACAGTATGATTTAGCCAATGCGATTGTTGAAAATCAAAGAACACCATCTTTAGCACAATGTCAGGAATTCAAAAGACTGTCTTATGATGGTGAACTGACTACTGAATTCATTGATGATACTTTATCCGAAGAAAAGCCAAACCAAAGAGAAAAGCTATCATTTCAAATGAGAGAGATTGATCAATATTTCCCGAAGGACTTTACACCAGGCAAGAAGAAAGATTTGATGATTCGCTTGCTGGAAAACTGGGCAAAGAAACGAGCACGAGAACAGGAACGATAATTCTAAATGTGATTGTCTTTTTTGTATGTATGCTTGTAAACCAAGCTGTTGGAGGGGCAGTTTGTCTTTGTGTCAGGACGTGTAACTGCAGCCTCCCCTAAAACCCCTCCTACCTACCGAAACAATCTTATTACCTACCGAAAAAGAAAAAATGATTGTTATTAGTTAGTAGTAATAGATATTTGCAGGTTTGTAATAAGAAAGATATTTACGTATGTTTAAGTTAAGAGACTATTTTAAACAGATCATTGGAGGTTAAAACGTATGAAAAAATCAGTAATAGGAATTTGTATTTCTTTGTTGTGTGTTGGAACAGGTGTTTATGCAAATCAACAAACCAATGCTTCTAGTCCTGTTATTTCTACTGTTACTAAGCAAACAAAAGATTCAAAAGCAGACACAAATGAATCTAAATCCAAGGTTAGTAAACATGAAGCGACAGAAAAGTTAGAAGAAGTTGGAAATGCAACGAATTCAGAAACGGAACAGAAAACAGATGCAGCTTCAAAAGAATCGAGTTCAGTAAAAACGGAAGCTAAGTCTTCTGCAAAAGCAGAACCCAAATCCTCTGTTTCTTCGGAAGGTAAAAAACAAACTTCAAGCAATCAAACAAATACCGCAAAGAAAGATAATTCAAAAACTAGTTCTTCAAGTTCAGATACAAGCAAAGAACCTGAAATAAAACCAGTTGAAAAGCCAAGTAAACCTGTTCCAGAACATGTTGTAGAATCCACTCCAACACCAGAACCTGCAAGGCCAAGTTATGCATGTCCTGGTGGAGTCAATCAAGATGTAGCTTGTGATGTGATTCTAGATCAAAATCATTACTTTGCGACATATTCGTCTCAAGCAGAAGCTGATGCTGCTGGTGTGTATTACGTGAATGAAGTGATGTACATTGGTGAAACGGAAATCACAAATTATTCTGTTCAGGCCGTATATCGAAATGATCATAGTATTGCCTACTATGGATTAAATCTTTGGAGTAATGGAAGTTTGATTCAATAAAGGTGGTGATGAATGAAAAAATGAATTGTTTTAGTTAGGCGAGATCTTCTCGTCTTTTTTGTTGCAACAAAATAAATGAAAGGAAAAATGAAGATGAAAAACATATTGAAGAAAGGCAGTAAATTCTTTCTTACAGCATTAGTGATTCTCAATTCCATGATGAACACATTACCGGTACATGCTGAAGAACCAACTACCGATGAAAATTTAGATTCTATAGTGGAACTGGGAAATATCAAAGATGTATTTCCAGATTTAGTACCACAGGATAATGGTGTAGCAACACTGGATATGACAGATATTGGTGGCCGTTATGCCATGATTCATATCAACAATCAATTTGGATTTGATTATATTTCCTATTTGACGGTTGATGATAAAACTGTCTTCTGTATTGAACCGATGCAGTTATTTACAGAAGGTTTAGATTATCATGAAGATACTGCAAAATGGGATGAATTATCTGAACCAACTCGTCAGGCTATCTGGGAAATCAGTTATTATGGATATTCCTATCCAGGACATCAAACTGAAAAGTACTATACAGCTACACAATGTATGATCTGGCAAGTAGTCAGCGGCACATGGTATCAGCCTTATGAACTGGATGGAACAACCATTTATGATATTTCTGGTGAAATGGCTGAAATCAATCGTTTAAGAAGTCAGCCACAAGGAAGACCTTCTTTCAACAACCAGACAGTTAAAATGGGATTAAACAGTCCTGTTACTTTAACGGATACAAAAGGAACCTTAGGCAATTATTCCATCACAAATGCTAATGGTATCAATGCATCCGTAAATGGAAATAACTTAACTGTTGCGATTACTTCTGAAAACTATGACAAATCCATTACTTTCTCACGTAATTTTAGTGCACGTGATGTCAATGTCATCTATGGATCAGCTGGTTATCAAAGAGTCATCTGGTTAGCATCAAGACGTGACCCTTCTCCTGATTTTAAATTAAATTTTGAATTACGTTATGCTGATATTGAAGTGGAAAAACAGGATTCTGAAACAGGAAATAAAACACAAGGTGATGCCACATTTAATGGAGCAACATTTGCGATTAAAGATACAAGTGGAAATGTTCTTGAAACAATTACTACCAATGGATCGAAAGCAAAATCTAAAAAGTATCCAGTTGGTACAACACTTCATGTTTGTGAAGTGACTTCACCTGAAGGCTATTTAAAGAATGAATCTTGTAATTCCGTTACCCTAAAAGATTCAGGTGATTCCACTCCTTCTACCTTTGGTACAACCATCAAAGATCAAGTCATTAAAGGACGTATTGAAATTGCGAAAAGCATTGATAAAGATAAATACGGATTATTCCAGTCTAATATTCAAAAGCCTGGTAAAGGATTTAAGTTTGATATTATCTTAAAATCTACAGGTAAAGTTGTATCCACACTAGAAACCGATGAAGATGGACGAGCTATCAGTGATTATCTTCCTTATGGAACGTATGTCGTAAAAGAACAAGCTTCTACTGGTTACGATACCTTAAAGCCATTTGAAGTGAAAATTGATCAAAACAATAAAACTTACTTCTATAACATCTATAACGATACAATCAAAGCGGAATTAACCATCTACAAGACGGATTCTGAAACAGGTAAACGTATTCCTGCTGCCGGTGTTGAATTCAAGATCAAAGACGCCGATGGTAATTTTGTCACACAGGAAGTAACCTATCCAAAGAAACATACAACCGATGTATTTAAAACGGATGAAGATGGTTCTGTACATTTACCTTCTCCACTTAAATTTGGTGAATACAAATTAGTAGAAATCAAAGCACCTTATGGCTATGTTTTAAAAGATACAGAAATCCCAGTCAATGTAGATGGTTCTTCTACAGAAATCTTCATGAACTTTGACAACAAAACACAAAAGGGTCAGGTCTATGTGGAAAAGTCTGGTGAAATGTTAAGTGGTGTTAAAGAAGAAAAAACAGACTATGGCACTTTATATACACCGGAATACAAAGAACAATATCTTTCTGGTGTTACGTATGAAATTACAGCTCGTGAAGATATTGTGACTTCTGAAGGAACAGTCTGGTTTAATAAAGGTGATGTTGTAGATACATTTACTACAGGTGATGGTATTACTACTTCTTCTTTACTACAGTTGGGTAAATATACAATCAAGGAAACAGCTACTCAGACAGGTTATGTACTCGATTCAAACAGTTATGATTTTGATATTGAATATGCTGGTCAGATGATTGATGTTGTTGAAATCAAACAGGCTTATGTCAATGAAAGACAAAAGTTGAATTTAGATATCAACAAGACTTTTGAAGAAGATGATAAAGATGCCTATAAAGATGTTGTATTTGGAGTCTATTCTAAAAATGACATTACTTTAGATGATGAAGTTCTAATTCCAAGTGATGGATTAGTTGGTATTTTAACATTGGATGAAAATGGAAAAAATAACGAACAGTTGGATCTTCCTGTTGGTGAATACTATGTTAAAGAACTGGAAACAAATGTTGCCTACAAGTTGGATGAAGAAAATCATGATTTTACATTCAGCTATGATGAAGATACAACAAAACCAGCTGTGACTGTATCTATGGATCTTTACAATGAAAAACGTCGTTTAGAATTGGAAGTCAATAAAGTAGATAAAGAACATCATGATCATTTCTTAAATGGTGCAATTTTTGAAGTATATGACAAAACAACGGGTGAATTTGTGACGAAGCTATGTTCTGGTAATTTGATGATTACTGGTAATGATAAAGATGAAGAATATGAAATTTCAAAAGATGAAGAATTCTCTAAAGTCATTAAAACCGTTAAAACCGATGAAAATAAACAAATTCTTTTAGACTTAGATGATGGTACTTACTATTCTAGAAAAGTTGGGGATGACAAAGTTACAAAACATATCATCAAGGATGGAAAAGGCATATTAGCGGATGCCATCTATGGTCATGAATATGAATTTAAAGAAATCAAAGCACCTACTTCTTATCAGTTAGCTGATAAATCAAAAGCTTATAAAGTAGAAGCCGATAAAGAAACAGATACAGTCATTTACTATTTTGAAAATGAACGTATCGTTGTTCCAAATACAGGGGTATAAATAGTATGAAACATAAGAAAATAAAAGCTGCAGTCCTTGCGATTACAGCCATTTCAGCACTGGGTGGAATTCTCTATAGTCAGTTTGGAACAAAAAAATCTTATGATTATGCAGACTACTATGTAGAAACCAAACCAGCTAAAAACAATACAAGTGACAAGGAAGCTTCTGAAAAGGAGCTTTCTTTATCTTTGTTGAAAAAAACAAATAAAGAGGTTGTTGGTATTTTAGAATTTGATGATCGAATTATTTATGAGCCGATTGTACAAGCTCCAAATAATGATTATTATGTTCGTAAAAATATCAACAAAGAATATGCCAATGCCGGAATACCATTTGTATCGGCAGATGGAAATATAGATTCAAAAAATGTTGTGATCTATGGTCATTCTAGTAAATGGGATAATATTATTTTTACTCCTTTAATGAGTTATACAGATCAAAACTATTATAAAAAGCATGACACATTTAAATTCATCACTGAAGATGAAACTAGAACATATCAGATCTTTGGAGTAATGAATGTTGATTTAAATGACTTGAATGATTCTTTAGAATTTACTCAAACAGAATGGGATTCAACAAATTCATTTAATGTCTTTATATCAGATTCCATTAATAGAGGATTATATAAAACTGGTGTTTCAGTAAATAAAGATGATCGATTAATGACTTTGGTTACTTGTGACACAAGAGATAACAATAAGAGAATTGTAATATTAGCCAAACTTCATGAATAATCATTTGATTAAAAATTTTATGATATGTTGATTTATATATGATATTCTTTGTGTAGAAAATCAAAATTGGGGGGATTGAATCATGTGGGATGAATTAGGAATCAGTGGAGGAACTGCAGTCATAATTTTGATTGCATTGTATTTTATTATCAAATGGGCAGTAAAAAGCGGAGTAAAAGAAGCGTATAAGGATATTACCGGAAAGAAAACAGCTGAGGATATTGAAATTGAAAAGGCATTCGGACTTGATGCTGAAGATAAGTAAATTATGGCTTTTTTAACTGGATACATTGAAATTTGTGGAGGAAATTAGTATGCTAAACAACAAAGCGTTTGACCTTTGGGCTGATGGTTATGACAAAACTGTCGGAATTTCTGATGAAAAAAACACATATCCTTTTGCTGGTTACAAAAAGGTACTTGGATTCATTTTTCAGACTATAATGAAAACTGAAAATGCTATTGTTTTGGATATTGGGTTTGGGACAGGTACATTAACAACAAAGCTATATGAGCAAGGATGTTCCATATATGGACAGGACTTTTCATCTAGGATGATTGAGTTGGCATCTGAGAAAATGCCCAATGCACATTTATATCAAGGGGACTTTTCAAAAGAGCTTGTCGAACCGTTGCGTAACTTTCGATATGATTATATTGTTGCGACATACTCTCTGCATCATTTGACGGATGCACAAAAGAACGACTTCCTTTTAGACTTGCGTAACTACTTGAAGGAAAACGGTAAAATTATAATCGGCGATGTTGTCTTCGAAACACGAAAGGATTTAGAACAGTGTAAATGGAAGGCAGGAGACACATGGGATAATGATGAAATCTACTTTGTCGTTGAAGAACTGAGAAAAGAATTTTCGAATCTTTCATTTACACGGATGTCCGATTGCGCAGGAGTCCTGACTTTAGACTGATAAATTCTGATTTGTGGATGAATGGATTGATAAAATAATGAATATTAAACAACAAGAAGTGGCTCAAATGAATATGGTGGAATGGTCATCAGATTCGCAAGAATTAGGTAAAAAGCCATCTAAAATTGAATTTGTTAAAGAATTTGAATTGTATGAGATGCATTATTATATTTTTAAATTTAAGAGAAGTGTATTTACTTCATGGCTTGTTGGGGTTAGTGGCGGTTATGTAGATAATGATCTTGTACCGTGCGGACATACTTTCAGTGATATGAAAAAATATAATGCAACTACTGCGCAAAATGATTGTATTGATATGATAGAAAGAATTCGTTCTTATTGGATGGAACAGGCAAAAAGCTACACGTAGCAATAGTTTTTACTTTCTTACAATGAAATTTTGATTGCTTTATAGTATTTTTTTGATTGTTAAAAGAATTCTATGTCATAATTTTTATAAAGGTTGGTGGATATCTTGGAAATTAAAAATATAATTGGTGAAACAACAGAATATGATAAAAAGTTAAAATTAGAAGTTAAAAAACCTAAAAGCTGGTGTAAAAGCATCAGTGCTTTTGCGAATACTTTAGGAGGTTTCTTAATCTTTGGAATTTCAGATGATAATCAAATCGTTGGTTTAGAAACTCCGGATAAAGATGCTGAACTTATCAGCGAAATCATTAAAACAAGATTAAATCCGATTCCAGAGTTTAAAATTTCTTTTCATACTGAAGATGGAAATGTTCTTTTAATTGTTCAGGTATCCAAAGGAGAAGAAACACCTTACTATTATTCAGGAGACGGATTACTTGAAGCTTATGTTCGTATTGGTAATGAAAGTGTAAAAGCGTCTCCTATCGAATTAAAACGTCTTGTATTAAGAGGCCGTAACACAACTTTTGATTCTCAAAATTCAATGTATAAAGTTGAAGATTATGCTTTTTCTAAACTTAGAGAAAGATATAAAAAATGGACGGGTAATAGTTTTGACGAAAAAGATCTTGTTTCATTTGGTTTAGCAACCGAAGATGGTTATCTTACAAATGCAGGTGCTTTAATTGCGGATGAAAGTCCAATTCGCTATTCAAGAATCTTTTGTACACGTTGGAATGGGTTGAATAAAAGCGGAGGTACTTTCGATGCATTAGATGATGCTGAATATGAAGGCAGTGTTATTTCTTTAATAGACAATGGTGAAGCCTTCATTAAAAGAAATGCCAAAATGATGTGGAAAAAGACAGCAAATTCTAGAGAAGAAATGCCAGAATATGTAGAACGCAGTTACCATGAAGCACTAGTTAATGCCATAGCTCATAGAGATTATTTGATAAATGGCAGTGAAGTTCACGTTGATATGTATGATGATCGTTTGGAAATTTATTCTCCAGGTGGTATGCCAGATGGTTCTAACATTCAAGAAAGAGATCCCGTAACTGTACCGTCCACTCGAAGAAATCCAGTATTAGCAGATGTATTTAATCGGCTTGGATATATGGAACGTAAAGGCAGTGGATTTGCAAAAATCTTAGATAATTATGCTTTTCAAGTGAACTATACTGATGAAAAGAAACCCTATTTCAAATCCGATAGATATCAATTTACGGTTATTATGCCAAATCTGAATTATGGTGGAATTCAAGATGATACTGTAAATGATACTGTAAATGATACTGTAAATGATATTGTAAAAAATGAAATTATGAATTTGATGAAAAATAATCCTAGAATTACAATTACGGATATCGCAAAATCCTTAAACATAAGTAGACCTACGGTAACACGTAAAATCAAAGAATTAAAAATTGATAACTATATTTACAGAATAGGTTCTGATAAAAAAGGATCATGGATAGTAAATGAAAGATGATTTTTAAGTATCTTACGGATATATATGTTTATTTTTTTAGAATGAAGTGATAGCATTGACAAGAATTTGCTGTCCTCATTATGGTCATGAAACGGCAAAAAATTGTTTATGGAATTCCAAAAATGACTACTCAACTTCAAAAAGATATAGATAATCATAAAATTTATTTAGTACGTGGTAAAAAGATGCCACCTCCAATTCGATATTGTTTTCATTGTGATAAAGATGTTTGTTATCCATTCTTACCTATTGATGAAACTTCTACTACTTCAGTTGAATTTGAAATTGGCGGTTTTCATGAAGGATATCAAAAGATTGTTGTAAAAAGATTAAAGATTGATTTATTGCTTCTTATTCAGATTCTATTGGTACTTTAGAATTCAAAACAAGTATTGATTTAACTGAAAAGGAATATAAGAAGTTTATCCATAATATATATCCTACATTAAAGAATGAAACTATGATGATTTAGATATTTGTGATGAAACAACCTGGTCTATCATTATAAAAACAATTAACAGTTTAGGTTTACCTGAGCTTCGATAAGCATTAGCACTTCTGCTAGTGCTTTTCTTTAATCAAGTGAGCAACATGATGTTCACACTATTAGAAATTAAAAGGATCATTCTATTACCGAAAATTTAATAATTTTTAAAAAGTGGGAATAGGATATGAAGTATATGTTGGCAAACTGTATAAAAAAGAAATCGACTTTGTTGCCAAGAAACGTGATACACAAATATATATTCAAGTAAGTGATAATATTTCGGATGAAAAAACATTTGAAAGAGAATACACACCATTACTTGCGATAAAAGATGCATACCCTAAGTTGATTATTGCAAGAACACGTCATGAAACATATGATTATCAAGATATTCTAGTTATTGATCTTTGCAGATGGCTTAGAGAAGAATAACGATTCGTTTTCAAAAACATAATGGGTGCTGTCCAGACAATGTCTGGATGACTTTATTGTATGAGTTAAATCTACAATGTTACTTAACTGAAAATAATTAGGTGCCTAAAAATCAGTACAGAGCATTACCACTTTGGTAGTGCTTTTCTTTTTGCCTGATTTAGAAAGGATGGTGATGTTATGGCAGAATTTAAATCTCAAGATGAGAAAACTAAACAGGCTTTTTCAATGATTGAGCAAGGAGTAAAGGATGTTTGTTCTTCTGAATCTTTTAAACAGTATCTATCCTGTTTAAGTAAGTTTCATAGTTATTCCTTGAATAACACATTATTAATATTGTCGCAGAAGCCGGAGGCTAGTTTAGTAGCTGGATATCGTGCCTGGCAGACAAATTTTAATCGTCATGTAAATAAGGGTGAAAAAGGCTTAATGATTCTAGCTCCAGTTACAACAAAAGAAGATAGATTAATGAATAAACATGATGAGAATGGGAATGTGATTTTAGATGAGTCTGGAAATCCGATTCAGGAAATGCGTGCAGTTAATCTGACTCATTTTAAGACAACGACAGTCTTTGATATTTCACAAACTTCAGGAGATCCTCTTCCATCTTTAGTGCATGATTTGACAGGTTCTAGTAATGAAGTGAAAGCAATTATTCAAACTATTCAGTCTGTATGTACAATACCGATTGAATTTAAAACAGAAACTGAAAATCTTAGTTTTATGACTGGAGCTAAAGGATATTATTCGCCAAGGAAAGATAAGATTGTCATTAATAAGGATTTAGAGGATTTACAAACCGCAAAAACATTAATACATGAGTATGCTCATAGCATACTTCATAAAGAAACTGATAAAAATCAAAGCCAACGAGAAATTGAAGCTGAATCGTTGGCTTTTGTTATTTGTGATCATTTTGGAATTGATACTTCTGAATATTCATTTGGCTATATCGCGAGTTATGCTAACAAGGATTACAGTGAATTGAAATCTATTTTAGTGAATATTCAGAGTAAAGCACACGAAATGATTGAATTAATAGAACCTGTGTTTAAGGAGAATTTGCATATGCTAGAAAAGGAAAATCAATATATTACTCCAGTGGAAATGGAAGAATTGAATCATGATATTGTACTTAAAATTACATCCGTGATGGAAAAGTATAAAGAAGTTATGTCGGATTCAAATATTACAACTTCAGATATTCATGAAACGATTGATCAAGAAATATCGAATCTTTTGACAGATAACAAAGAATATAGAGTACAAAATAATGAAGTCTATCAATTTGCTTTGCATAGTGCTTGTTTTGATGCGTTTATGAGTGAAGAGTTTGATCCAAAACAATCCTGGTTTATGGATCATTCGATTGAAAGAAGAAACTATGAGATGTTTGAAAAAATAGCCAATCCATTATTAACAAACAGTGCATATTATATGAAATATGGAACACCTAATTATATGGATTTAAATATCGAAATTATTGGTGATGATCGATTGGCTATGGCTCATAACTATGTTTTAAATGGGGATGTGATGGCTGATCCAGATGTTGAATTTACGGTTGATAAAAAGAATAGGATGCTATATCCACAGACCTATCAGCAGGATTCGCTTCAATACTTTGAAAGAGTAGATGGAGATTCAATACGTGCTAGAGAACTGAATCATTTTATGCATGAATGGCTCACAAATGTTGTTGATCAAAAGTATAAAGTACAAACTATTTATACGGAAGACAAAGAACTTTCTGTCAAAGAAAATCCAAACGCTGTAAGAAACTTTTGTAAACAGAATGGCATAGGAATGATGGCTCCTAAACTAAAGGAGTTGGAAAAATGAGCAAAAAGTTTATTCGGAAATCGGTTCTTGAAAATATTAGGACACTATCGGCATTTGATTATTTAAATAACTATCATCCTTCACTATTAGTAAAAAATGGAAAGAAGGATTACTATCATAGAGAACATGAGTCATTGCATTTTTCAAACGGCAAGTGGTATTGGTGGTCGCAAGGTGTAGGTGGTACGACTGCATTGGATTATTTGATTGCTGTAGAAGGATATGATTTTAAAGAAGCGTGTAACTATTTAGCAAGTTTAATGAATATTAGTGATCCAGTTGTTACGTATTATCATAAAAAAGAAACTAAACCATTCGAGCTTCCTGAGAAAGATAAAAACAATAATTTAGTGATTCGTTATTTGTGTGAAACACGAAAAATAGATAGAGAAATTGTTGATTATTTTATTTCTAAAGGGATGCTTTATCAGTCAGCAAATTTTCGAAATGCTGTGTTTGTTGGGTATGATGGTGACATGCCTGCTTATGCATTTAAGCGAAATATATTTAAAGATTTTAAATTAGAACATACAGGAAGTAATAAGGCGTTTAGTTTTAATTATCAAAATAAAGAAAGCAATGTTCTTCATGTTTTTGAAGCAGCCATTGATTTATTGTCTTACGTGACACTATTAAAAATGGAGGATATTGATTACAAGTCTTTTAATTATTTATCTTTAGGTGGAGCTTGTGAAAAGATAGCAGCAAAGACTGAAGCTGATATGCCAATAGCATTAAAAGCCTTTTTAGAAAGAAATCCCAATGTTCAAATTATAGTTTTCCATTTGGATAATGATGAAGTAGGTAGAGGTGCAACACAAAAGATAATGATGATTGCAAGACGTAACTATCAATGTTTTGATAATCATCCTGTGATTTTTAAAGATGTAAATGAGGAATTAGTAAGCATAAAAATATGAATCAACATTCAAATTGACAATCACTTGTACGCTTGCTAAAGTAGAGTTGTAAAAAGAAGTACATTACTAGCTAATTAGTTAGTTAGTATGAAAGTTTGCCGCTGACCAATATGCGGGGTATAAATGGGTGGGTTGAAAGTTTACCGCTGACCAATATGCGGAATATAAATGGTTGGGTTGAAAGTAAAATCCTTCGCCATTAGGTGAAGGATTTTTCGTTACAAAATATCTTCAAAACATTTATTACTTTTTGAAGATAATGAGGATACAAAATAATGTAATTGTGATTAATAAGTAATGTTTTTTATATACAATAGCAATGAAATTGCATATAATTTAAATATGGAGGTGATGCTGTATGTCTACTATTCAAGTAAGAGTGGATGATGATTTAAAATCTAAGGCAGATGCATTATTTAAGGAATTAGGTACAGATACAACGAGTGCAATTCGTATGTTTTTAACTCAAGCAGTTGCTTATGATGGAATTCCTTTTGAAATTAAAAAATTTAATAAAACAAAAGAAATGAAAATTATGACAGAAGATGAGTTTTTGGATAGACTTGCTTCTTCTAGAGTTCAATCTAGAGAAGGAAAAGTAATAGATGCAGATATAGCAATAGATAGCATTAGAAATAAATATGGATTATAAAGTAATATTTACTGAAAATGCAATGGAAGATATGGATTCTATTGTAGAATATCTTCTTTTTCACTTGCGTAATAAACAAGCGGCAAATCATTTTATCGATTCTGTT
>OHXS01000290.1_pt1 | contig 12565 bp, 8 predicted proteins | sample 1580011 | NCBI WGS metagenome assembly OHXS01 (sample SAMEA3882534, study PRJEB24775) | human gut metagenome | biome: human-associated habitat; feature: intestine environment; material: feces | place: Netherlands | collected 2009/2010
CGGAAAGAAGAATGCCCACTCGTCTGAGGAGTTCTCAGGGGAGTGGGCATTTCTGCGCAGGCGGTTAATATAATTTCGATTATGATAATTCAAATTATATTAAGACGTTCCGTGGGCTGTAACAGCTTCACCGCTTGGTTTTCAAAAAACACCTGTTGATAGCGGTGTTACTTCTTCACAAATTGGTATACGCCATATTCTGGTGACGTCACCAATCCATGCTTGATAAGATTCTTGATAATAGAGGATGCACGAGATTTCTGAACGCCATATAGCTGTGCAACGTTTATGCTGCGGAACTGATATTGATACCGATATCTCTTGAAAAGTTCAAGCGTCCGCTCTTTTGTACTTGCAGTTAGTCTTGTACCATTCAGCCTTTCGCAAAGTTCACTCACTTCTGCATCCGTACTCATTCCGTGGAGCACTGTAGAAGTTTCCGCACTTTCCGCAGAGGTTTCCGCACTTTCCGCACCACTTGCCACACTTTCCATACTGATCTGTGCCGGAGTCGCTACACTTCTATTCGGCAGTGTGACGATAAAGAAATCCGAATCTGAGTAGAAAGTCGGCTTCTGGGCTACTTCCACATAAGAGTTCAGGATGCGGTCAATGCCGCTGCCACGGCGCTCCATAAAGCCGAGTCGTGAGAACACATCCGAGATCACCTGATTGCGCCGCATGGACGGAATGTGCCGGATATCCATGTCCTGCACCCTGCGGCCATTCATCATGCCGCCCGGTGAAGTGATCTCCAGTCGATCATCGAACACTTCCACATGAATCTCCGAACCAAGAATCTGATAATTCCGATGAATCAGCGCATTGACCAGCACCTCACGAACGGCCTTATACGGATAGTCACTGCGTTCTTCACGGGTCATACCACGGATGCTCCACGGGTTTTTGCTGTTGTTGCGAACAAAATCTTCCGCATTTTGCAGCAGCGTGATCAGACTTGCACCTTGAAATTCCTTATCATCCAGAGCATCTTCTTCAATGCTGCCCTTGTAGTTGCCTTTCCAGCGGGTGCAGAAAATACGGGATTGTTTCAGAACGCCCTGATCGCAGAGTAACAGGCCGCCATTCGTAATCTGTCCATCGTCTGTTACCAATCCTGCGGAGGGCAAGTCTTTTTCGAGGTCGAAATCCTCTTTTTTCAGATTCTTAAACGTCGCGGCCAGCAGTGTAAAACTGACATCACCCACTCGATAAGAACTGGGCAGGGCATCAAAGGTCTGGTTCATACCTTGTAGGATCAGCTCGTTCAGTTCCCGTGAAGTGGCTTCTTCGGACTGGTCGCCATGCCGCACATAGGCCGTATGGGAACCGTCAAAGACATAATAATATGGATACGCCGGGCCGTCCTGTACTTCCAGATCAACGCAGGACTTGCCCTCTATTTCGACCTCCCGCACTCGATAGCGTGGTGTAGGGTCAATGCGGACTTTGATAAGTTCCGTCAATCTGCTTACCACAGCCTGCGGATTTTCCAATCCTACGACCTCGCGCGGCTCATTCTTTACGCCAAAAATCAGGTGTCCGCCCTCGGTATTGGCAAATGCCGACACGGATTTCAGCCAGCTGCGCGGCTTTTTCTCTTCAAGACGTTCCTTGTAATCCACATGAGAGGCTTCAATGTAATGGTCGTGATGGAAAGGCATGGTATCACCTGCTCGCTTCTTAATCTTTAGCGTTTGTAAATTCATTATACCTTATTTGAAGGCCAAATTCAAAACTTTTTATCCGTTTAGTGCCTGCCGAGCTTTTTCTGCCTGAGCAACGATTGATTTTCCAACCTGATTAGAGTATCATTAAAATGAATTGTTGTATCTTGTCGTTGAAAGTTAATTTTCGCTTTAGTCGGTCGATTGCGGGGACTCTTCTATGAAAATTCTGGATAATATCAACCATACTGTTCGGGAAGATTTACAGGATACTATGCAGAAAGGGAGCCGCGTGTCCATTGCTGCGGCCTGTTTTTCCATTTATGCGTATCAGGAATTAAAGAAACAGTTGGAAGAAATCGCGGAACTTCGCTTTATTTTCACTTCACCGACCTTTGTGCAGGAAAACACGCCAAAAGAGCGGCGAGAGTTCTATATTCCGAAATTGACCCGCGAAAAGAGCCTTTACGGCACAGAATTTGAGGTTCGCTTGCGGAATGAACTCACCCAAAAAGCACTGGCGAAAGAATGTGCCGACTGGGTGCGACGGAAAGTAAAATTTCGTTCCAACGTCAGTGGAGAGCAAATGCCCGGTTTCATGACGGTTGGTGAAAGTTCTTATATGCCAATCAGTGGGTTTACAACGGTTGACCTTGGTTGTGAGCGCGGAAACAACGCATACTACCCTGTTCAGCGAACCGAAGCCTTTGAAAACGGCCGTTACTTTTTGTCGCTGTTTGATGAAATCTGGAATGATTCTTCCCGACTTCAGGATGTTACAGACATTGTATTGCAAAGCATCAGCACAGCTTATCGAGAAAACAGCCCGGACTTTATCTATTTCTTCACCCTCTACAATATTTTCAGTGAATTTTTGGAGGATGTGTCAGAAGATAATCTTCCAAATGAAGCTACAGGTTTCAAGCAGAGTAAAATCTGGAATATGCTCTATGATTTTCAGCGAGATGCAGCGTTGGCCATTATCCACAAGCTGGAACAGTATAACGGCTGCATTCTTGCAGACAGCGTGGGCCTTGGCAAGACGTTCACTGCACTGGCTGTAATCAAGTACTATGAAAATCGCAACAAATCCGTTTTGGTACTCTGTCCCAAAAAGTTGGCAGCAAACTGGAACATCTATAAAGGCAACTACGTCAACAATCCACTGGTAGAAGACCGTTTCCGTTACGATGTGTTGTACCATACAGATCTGAGCCGTTCCGGCGGAACCTCTAACGGTATTGACCTTGCTGCACTTAACTGGGGGAACTTTGACCTTGTTGTGATTGATGAAAGCCACAATTTCCGCAATGGCAGTAATACCTCTACGGATGAGAAAGAAAACCGCTACACAAAATTGATGAATCGCGTGATTCGTTCTGGGGTGCGCACCAAGGTGCTGATGCTTTCGGCAACACCCGTAAATAATCGTTTTGTGGATTTGAAAAACCAGCTTGCGCTTGCCTATGAGGGAGATGCCGGAAAAATCAATGAAAAGCTGAATACTTCGTCTCCGATTGATGAAATTTTCCGGCAGGCGCAAAAGGCTTTCAATACATGGAGCAAGCTTCCTGTCACAGAGCGTACCACAAATGCGCTGCTTGCGGCACTGGACTTCGATTTCTTTGAGGTGCTGGACAGTGTGACGATTGCACGTTCTCGCCGACATATCGAAAAATACTATAATATTTCTGATGTTGGTACTTTCCCGGAACGGTTGAAGCCAATCTCTGTGCAGCCATGCCTGACAAGCCTTGATAATGCAATCAACTACCAACAGATCTATAATGTACTGGATTCGCTGACGCTGCACATTTACACACCAACCAGCTTTATTCTGTCCTCTCGGATTTCCAAATACATCGACCCCAGCCAGCATGGAAAGGGACTGACGCAGGCAGGCCGTGAAGAGGGAATCCGCCGCCTGATGAGCATTAACCTGCTCAAACGTCTGGAAAGTTCTGTTTATGCGTTCCGGCTGACGATTGACCGAATCAGTAAACTGATTGAAGATACCATGCAATCGGTACGTTCCTATCAAAATGGCAGCCGTGTGCTGGAGCTGAATGACATTTCTGACACAACCGATTGGGACGATGATGACCAGAACAACGACATTTTTACAGTCGGCCGCAAAGTAAAGATTGACCTTGCGGATATGGATCATGTTTCGTGGCTGCATGATCTGGAAAAGGATGCTGAAAATCTGGAGCTTCTTTCCCTGATGGTGCAGGATATCACCCCTGCATACGATGCCAAGCTGCAAGAACTGCTGCGCCTGATTGACGAAAAGCAAAGGCATCCCATCAATCCCGGCAACCGGAAAATCATTATTTTTACTGCGTTTTCAGATACTGCTGACTATCTGTATCAGAATATTTCCGGCTATGTAAAGCAAAAGTTTGGGCTGAACACTGCCGAAATCACCGGCAGCGTGGATGGCAAAACAACCATTCCCAAACTCAGTGGGGATCTGAATACAGTTCTCACCTGCTTTTCGCCCATTTCCAAGCGGCGGGACAGCCTGCCGAACGCGAATCAGGCAAATATTGATTTGCTGATCGCCACCGACTGCATTTCCGAAGGCCAGAACTTGCAGGACTGTGATTATCTGATCAACTATGATATTCACTGGAATCCCGTGCGTATTATCCAGCGTTTTGGCCGCATTGACCGCATCGGAAGCCAGAATCGCTGCATCCAGTTGGTCAACTTCTGGCCGGATGTGGATTTGGATGAATACATCAACCTGAAGGGCCGCGTGGAAACCCGAATGAAGCTGACGGTCATGACTTCCACAGGGGATGATAACCTCATCAGCCCGGAAGAAAAAGGCGATTTGGAATATCGCAGCGCACAACTCAAACGGTTAAAGAATGAGGTAGTCGATCTGGAAGAAATGTCGGGCGGCATTTCCATTATGGACTTGGGATTGAACGAGTTCCGGCTGGACTTGCTGGACTATATGAAGAAACACGATGATGTGGAGCATACGCCGCTTGGGATGCACGCAATTGTTGCATCTACGCCCGATGCACCTCCGGGTGTGATTTTTGTTCTGAAAAACATCAACAATGAGATCAATGTGGATCAGCAAAACCGTCTGCATCCATTCTACATGGTTTATATTGGGCAGGATGGCTCGACTGTCTGCGATTATCTTTCTCCGAAAGAGCTGCTGGATCGTCTGCGGCTGCTCTGCAAAGGCAAAACCGAACCCGACCAGAGCCTTTGCCAACAGTTCAATCAGGCCACGGACGATGGAAAGAATATGTCTGCCTATTCTGAATTGCTGAGCGAGGCCATCAATTCAATTTTGGATGCAAAGGAAGAGAGCGACATTGACAGTCTGTTCAAGATGGGCGGTACGACGGCCCTGCTTTCTTCGATTTCCGGGCTGGATGACTTTGAACTGATTTGCTTCCTTGTGGTACAATAAGAGGTGAGATCAATGCTGGGCTTTCCACCCTCCACGGAGTTTAACAAACGGATTCCGAAACAGAAGTTCTATGAAAACGCTGCCGTTCCAGCGGCAGTCAAGCGATTGTTTGCAGACCAGCTGCGCTGTATCTACTGGCGCAACAAGCTGGCAGTGTCCACCTTGAATCTCACTGCCGGAGAGCGGGTGACAGAGATCGAGATTTTCGAGCTGTGTCTGACCGGGCCAAAGCTGGATGAAGCTGTTCTGCGCCAAATCGACAGTGAAATCCCCTATCACATTCTGTTTGTTCTTTCTTATGAGAATAAGGTACAGGCTTGGATCGGTTGTAAAGATACATCTGCGAACATCAGTGCCAAGGTAAGCCGTTATCTGCATACAGACTGGATGCCAGAAACAGAATTGTCCCTTGCGATAAGCGGCCTGAGCTTAGAGGCGGTTTACGATGGACTGGTGCGGCAGATTGCCCGATTGCAGGGTGAGAGCTGGAGTGCCGTATACAGCATTGCGGAGAACATCCAACGCTCTGCGGAACGTGAAAAACTGCAAAAGCAGATTGCGGCATTGGAGAATAAGATTCGGAAAGAAAAACAGTTCAATCGTCAGGTAGAGATGAATGCGGAACTGAAACAATTAAAAAAGAATTTGAAAAACACGGGAGGATTATCATGAATATTTATGATCAATTGCTGATAGAATTTCCGGGAATTGAAACCACCCTTACAAACTATTCGGACGAAACGCATGCAACCATGCTTTTGCCATCATTGAAGCAAGCACTAAATGAGCATGATAAAGAGCGAACACTTTATTGCCTTGAGGAAATGGATGGCTGGTATCAAAAGAATTTGGCAGAAATTCACAATAACGAGTATGTTTGTCATAAGGATGAACATCAACGAATTGCTGATTTAATACATTCTGCAATCCAAAAAGTCTCTGAAGCAGAAGCTACACCTAAAACAGCGGTTAATGAATACGAAAAAATCAACACGGTCAATTCAAAGGAACCCATTATTTTCTTAAGTCACTGCACAACAGATATATATTATGGTAATGCGCTGGAAAAATTCATGACAGGCTTAGGTGTAAGGAAGGAACAGCTGATTTACAGCTCGCATCCACTTCATAAAATTCCACTAGATCAAAATATATTCAATTATCTTAGGAAAAATATAAACCGCAAAATTTTTATGATTATACTTTGGTCTAATGATTACTTGGAAAGCCCTGCCTGCATGAATGAATTGGGTGCGGCTTGGGTTGCCCAGTGCGATTACACGAACATCTATACTCCAGATTTTGCTTTTGGAAATCCCAAGTACCATCGGTGTGCAGTGGATACTCAGAAAATGGGTGCTGTCCTCAATGGAGATGCTAATTGTAGACAAAGTATGCTTGAACTAAAAGATAAAATTGTAAATTTTTTAGATTTGGCTCCTGATGAAGCACAAGTCCTATATCTTCTTGATGAATTTACAAATAGTTTGAAAGCAATTTCAAAAACATCTGATAGAAACAGTGCGGAAAACGACTTAGCTGTAAGATAAAATGGAGGTACTGGGATGAGTTTTTCTGATTGGATTGGAATTTGGAGTTTAATAGTTGGGGTAGTGGGTGCTGTTGTTGGTATTATTGGATGCTTGAATCTTTCTAAAGCTAATAAAATTGCTGCAAAGTGTATTACAAATAGCAAAATAACACAAGCAGAAACGCTCATTGTGAACAATGGCGTTGATACCTACGCTGTTATAAAAATCGCAAAGGAAACAACTCAAGAGGAACTCAAAAATATAGTGGACAATTTAGCTGCAACAACGTTGGATTTGAAGGAACTCCAAAAACAAGTTGATGAAATACCAAGAATATATTCCGGCAAAGAGCCACCACCAGATAATTTGAGAGATGGTGATGTATATCTACAATATATAGAGAGCGAAGAGGAAAATACGCATGTATAAGCTACAAATGCAGACCCCCAACCTGACAGCCCAGAACATTGATAAAATCGCCGCGCTCTTCCCCAACTGCATCACAGAAATGCTGGATGAGGAAAAGAGCACCCCCGACCACAAGGTTTACAAGCGCGGTATCAACTTTGAACTGCTGAAGCAGATGCTCTCGCCGGACGTTGTAGACGGAGATGAAGCATACGAGTTTACATGGGTGGGCAAAAAGGCATCCATTGTAGAAGCCAACAAGCCCATCCGCAAGACCCTGCGCCCCTGCCCGGAAGAAAGCAAGAACTGGGATGATACCGAGAATCTCTACATTGAGGGTGACAATCTGGAAGTGCTCAAGCTGTTACAGGAGAGCTATCTGGGCAAAGTCAAAATGATTTACATTGACCCGCCGTATAATACAGGAAAGGATGGCTTTGTTTACCCCGATAACTTCATGATTGATCCTACGGAATTTGAAGATATGTCCGGAGTAAAAGATGAAAATGGTAGAATTCTTTTCTCTATAAATACAGAATCCAATCCTAGATTTCACTCTGCATGGTGTTCCATGATGTACGAAAGATTACTGTTGGCTCGTAATTTTCTGCGCGAAGATGGGGTTATTTTCATTAGCATTCATGACGCTGAATTCTCAAATCTGAAAATGATGTGTGATGAAATCTTTGGTTATCGGCACAATATCGGTACTCTTGTTTGGAAAGCCAGAGTGAAACCCGTCAATATCGGAGAGGCAAAGTATCGTCCTCAAAAAGAAACCGAATACATTCTCGTGTATGAAAAAAGCAACATAGGGAATAAATTTTTTCCATTGATCACCGGAAGTGTTCGTTCCTATCCTTATACGCTTGATGGTAGAAAATATAGGCTTGCAACCATTCTAAAATCTAATAGAGGTGCAAATCGACGAGAATCCATGTCCTTTGCACTTAATGGTTTTGTTCCTGTTGAAGGGCAACGATGGCAAGCAGGCGAAAGTGAAATCAAGCGGTTATATGCCGAAGGTTATATCGAGTTCAAGGACGGAACACCTTTTAGGCGTTATTTTGAAGACGAAGAGGGTGCTGAACACGATCCATTCTACTGTTTTATGGAAAACGAATGGTCTTCCACCTCGGAGACTGGTAAACAAGAGTTAAATGATCTCTTGGGTGATTTTCACGGCTTTGACACTGTTAAACCTGTCACTTTACTTAGAACACTTATTATGTCTTGCACCCAAGACAAAGATATCGTATTCGACTTCTTTTCAGGATCAGCCACAACTGCACATGCACTGTTTCAATTAAATTCGGAACAAAATACCAGAAGAAAATTTATTATGGTTCAATATCCAGAACCGTGTAACGGAATGAGTCGAATTGATGGTAAAAAGGTTTTAAACATCTGCGAAATCGGAAAAGAACGCATTCGCAGGGCAGGAGATAAAATCATTTCTGAACGTAATACCGCCAATGCTTACCCCCCCCGACGTGGGATTCCGTGTGTTCAAATTGGACACTAGCAGCGTAAAAGATGTTTATTATTCTGCCGATGAATACTCTCAGACAATGCTAACTGGTCTGGAAAGTAACATCAAGGAGGACCGCACCGACCTTGATTTGCTCTTTGGCTGTCTGCTGGATTGGGGGCTGCAGCTGTCCATGCCGTATCGGTCTGAGAAAATCGGCAACTGTACCGTCCACACCTACGCGCCCGGTGATGCTGCGCTGAATGTTCCCGATGCCCTGATTGCCTGCTTTGACAGCAATGTGCCGGAAAATGTTATCAATGAAATCGCCAAGCGCAAGCCGCGCCGTGCAGTGTTCCGGGATTCTTCCTTTGCCAGCAGCCCGGAAAAGATCAACGTGTTTGAAATTTTCAAGCTGTATGCGCCGGATACCGATGTCAAGGTGATTTGAGGGAGAACAGCAGATGAAACTTCAATTCAAACACCAGAAATTTCAGGCAGATGCCGCAAAAGCCGTGGTGGACGTCTTTGCAGGTCAGCCCTACCTGACTACGAATTACCGCATCGACAACGGCAGCGGCATTTACCAGACTGATATGGAAACAAGCTTCACAGGCTGGCGCAATGAACAGATTGTACCAGAGCTGAACGACAGTATTATTCTGGAGCACCTGCAAAAAATCCAGCGCACCAACCAGATTGAACCATCCAAGCAGTTGGAGGGACACTATAACCTTACCATTGAGATGGAAACAGGTGTCGGCAAAACCTACACCTATATCAAGACCATGTATGAGCTGAACAAGCATTACGGCTGGAGTAAGTTTATCGTGGTCGTGCCCAGTGTTGCCATCCGTGAGGGCGTGTATAAATCGTTTGAGGTCACACAGGATCACTTTGCAGAAGAGTACGGCAAGAAGATCCGCTTCTTTATCTACAACTCCGCACAGTTGACGGAAATTGACCGCTTTGCCTCGGATAGTTCCATCAATGTCATGATCATCAATTCGCAGGCGTTCAATGCCAAAGGCAAAGATGCCCGCCGTATTTATATGAAGCTGGACGAGTTCCGTTCCCGTCGGCCCATTGACATTATTGCAAAGACAAACCCGATTCTGATTATTGATGAACCGCAGTCGGTGGAGGGCAAGCAGACCAAAGAGCGGATGAAAGAGTTCAACCCGATGATCACCCTGCGCTACTCGGCTACCCACCGTGCAGACAGCATCTACAACATGGTCTACCGGCTGGATGCAATGGAAGCCTATAATAAGCGTCTGGTCAAGAAAATCGTGGTCAAAGGCATTACGGAATCCGGCAGTACTGCTACGGATGGGTTTGTCTATCTGGAAAGCATCAATCTTTCCAAGGCAGACCCTACGGCAACGATCCAGTTCGACTGCAAGGGAAAATCCGGCCTGCGCAAAGTAACGCGCACCGTTGGGCTGAAATTCAACCTCTATGACTACTCCGGCAATCTGGACGAATATAAGGATGGCTATGTGGTGAAAGAGATTGATGGCCGTGATAACCACATTGAATTTCTGAATGGTGTCCGATTGTTTGCCGGAGATGTGGTCGGCAAGGTGGACGAGGACCAGCTGCGCCGCATCCAGATTCGGGAAACGATCCTTTCGCATCTTGAGCGGGAACGCCAGCTGTTCCACAAGGGCATTAAAGTGCTGAGTCTGTTCTTTATTGACGAGGTGGACAAGTACAAGTGCTACGATGCCGCAGGCCAGCCCTACAACGGTATTTATGCAGAGATGTTTGAGCAGGAGTACGAGGATATTGTCGGCCAGATGCAGCTTTCGCTGGGCGAGGATGATTACATCCGCTACCTGAAAGCAATTTCTGCACACGATACCCATGCGGGTTATTTTTCGGTGGATAAGAAAGGCCATTTTGTCAATCAGGTTGCAGGCGATGACAAGCGGGAGAAAACCTCCAATGACATCAGTGCCTATGACCTGATTATGAAAAACAAGGAGCTTCTTCTTGACCGGGACCCCAAGCGTTCCCCTGTGCGCTTTATCTTCTCACACTCTGCCCTCCGGGAAGGATGGGATAACCCGAACGTGTTCCAGATCTGCACCCTGAAACAGAGCAGCAGTGAAGTCCGCAAACGGCAGGAGGTTGGCCGTGGCCTGCGTCTGTGTGTCAACCAGAACGGTGAACGCATGGATGCGAATGTTCTGGGCAACGATGTGCATAACATCAACATCCTGACTGTCATTGCCAGCGAAAGTTATGACAGCTTCGCCAAAGGCCTGCAAAGCGAACTGGCCGAAGCAGTTGCGAACCGTCCCAGAAAGGTGGATGCTGCCCTGTTTGTTGGCAGAGTTCTTACGGACGCAAACGGCAACGAGCAGATTGTGGATGCAGACACCGCCGCTGCCATCTATTTTGATCTGGTGCAGAGTGGCTATGTGGACCGCCATGGTGCGCTGACGGACAAGTACTATGCCGACCATGCAAACCATGCGGTGCAGGTGGCAGAAGAAGTTGCAGACTGTGCAGCATCGGTCATTGATTTGTTGGATTCTGTTTACAGCGATAAGGTCATGCTGCCTGAAAATGCACGTTCCAACAATGTGGAATTAAAAATCGACCCGGACAAGCTGGCAATGCCGGAGTTCAAGGCCCTTTGGAACAAAATCAGCCCGAAATCGGTTTATGTGGTGGATTTTGACACAGATGAACTAGTGCAAAAGTCCATTCGCTCGCTCAACCGCAATCTGAACGTATCAAAGATTTACTTCAAAGTAGAATCCGGTGAAATGACGGAGATCAAATCCAAGGATTCTCTGTTAGATGGCTCTGCTTTCGCAAAAGCGGATCAGCATCAATATGACCCACAGACCAAAATTCACGCCAGTCAGAGCGTCAAGTATGACCTGATTGGCAAGCTGGTGGCTGAAACCAAGCTGACCCGCAAGGCGATTGTACAGATTCTGGTCGGCATTGAAAAAGCGGTGTTCGATCAGTTCAAGGATAACCCGGAAGAGTTCATCCTAAAAGCAGCTGCCCTCATCAATGACGAAAAGGCAACGGCCATCATCCAGCATATCACCTACAATATTCTGGATGAACATTACGATACGGACATTTTCACTGAGCCGACCTTGAAGGGAAAACTCGGTACGAACGTCATGAAAGTACAGCGGCATCTGTATGACCATTTGATTTACGATTCAAGCAATGAGCGTGATTTTGCCGCTGACCTCGATACGAACCGTGATGTGGCAGTCTATGTAAAGCTGCCAGATGGGTTCTATATTTCCACACCTGTTGGAAAATACAATCCCGACTGGGCGATTGCGTTCTATGAGGGCACAGTCAAGCACATCTACTTTGTTGCTGAAACCAAAGGCACACTGGATTCCATGAAGCTCAATCACATCACCCCGGTAGAACAGGCTAAAATTGATTGTGCCCGTGCACATTTCAAGGCACTGAACGATGAAAACGTGGTATACGATGTGGTGAGTGACTATCAGACATTGCTGAACGCAGTTATGAAATAATAAACCAAAAGAAATAATACGGTGCTGCTGTGCAGCATTCCCAGAAACGGTAAGGTTCTATTGTGAACTTTGCCGTTTTTTCTTTACATCTGGACTCCAACATGCCTTTGTGCTATTCAGCGATTCCATCGCGCAGCCTGCGCCGGGACGGTGCAGATTTGAAAGGGTTTGGGATTTCCCAACAAGTATTTTGCAACGCAAAAATAGCAGATGTATATACGTCTGCACTGCTTGCTACAATTGTGTTGGTTCTGAGAAGCTCACAGCCAGTGAACGATACTGATACCCAAACCTACGCTAAAATTGAGATGTGCTGAGAGAACGATATGCTACTGGCCGGTTATGTATCCTTCAGTTCTCACCGCCGCAAAACGCTTCATATTTTGACTCCATATTCTCCCTCGCATCTTTCTGCGAACGCTTTCAAGTCTCCGATCTGATTCACACGATGCCATAGCATCGTAGAATTGGCTCGGATTTTTTATTTTGCATCATTGTATACAACACATGGACTAAGGGGG
>OHXS01000301.1_pt1 | contig 12313 bp, 8 predicted proteins | sample 1580011 | NCBI WGS metagenome assembly OHXS01 (sample SAMEA3882534, study PRJEB24775) | human gut metagenome | biome: human-associated habitat; feature: intestine environment; material: feces | place: Netherlands | collected 2009/2010
ATGCTTTTTCAACAGAAAACTGGAAAAGACCAGAAGATGAAGTTTCCTATTTATGTAAATTACCAGGACTATTCTTTAATAAATTTATTAATGAATTGATGGAAAAGAACATTCGTGTAACTTTTGCCGGTGAATTAGAAAAATTCCCACAAGCAACACAAAATGTAATTAATAAGGCTGTAAATATGACTAAGGATAATACTGGATTAGAATTATGTTTAGCCATTAATTACGGTTCGAGAAGAGAAATGTTACTTGGTATGAAAAAATATGCGGATGAGGTTGCTCAAGGTAAACGTGAAAACAATTTAACTGAGGAAGAGTTCTCAAAATATTTATTTGTACCAGAAGATATTGATTTGATGATTCGTACAAGTGGAGAACTTCGTATTTCGAATTATTTGTTGTGGCAACTCGCCTATGCGGAACTGATTTTTACACCAGTCGCATGGCCTGATTTTGATGAAAAAGCATTAAAAGATTGTCTAGACGAATTTGCTTCAAGAGATCGCAGATTTGGAGGCTTAACTTCATGAAACAAAGAATAATTACCGCTATTGGTATCATTCTTGTTGTAGCACTACCAGTAGCTCTTGGAGGATATTGGTTAGAAGCTCTTGCCTTATTTATTGTTTGTGCAGGAGCATATGAATGGATGCATATTCAGCCAGATTTTAAAAGCTGGCCTAAATATGTTCTTCCACTCAGTGCTTTAGCTGTCATTTTAACAAGAGTTTTACCGGCTAAATACTTTTTCGTTGTGATGACACTGATTGTTGTATTCTTATGGAGTCTTGTTGTTTTTGTTGAAAACTTCTCAATCATAGATGCCTTTGTGTGTATTTCATACGTTACAATTTTCTCCCTTGTTTATCATGCGGTAGGACAAATCGCAAACGTACATCAGTATCTATGGACGATTGTTTTTGCTACATACGGGAGTGATACAGGAGCCTATTTTGTGGGTCGAGCTATTGGAAAGCACAAAATGAATCCTAGAATCTCACCTAAAAAGAGTTGGGAAGGTTTTGCAGGAGGAATTGTATTTGGTTTTGTATTAAGTTTTGTGGTTAGTTTTAGCTACGTATCAAACTTAAACCCAGTTTTAAATACATTCTTATGTTTAGTATGTCCGGCTACTGCAGAACTTGGAGATTTGTGTTTTAGTGCTATTAAACGTCATTTTGCTGTAAAAGACTTCTCTAATCTTTTACCAGGGCATGGTGGTGTTTTAGATCGTGTAGATTCACTATTATTAAATATCATAGTATTTAGTGTTTTATATACAATCATTCTCTAAGGGGGATTTGAATGGATTTTATTATTGGTATAATAGCATTTGTCGTGATGCTAAGCGTGATTGTCATTTTACATGAGTTAGGACATTTTTTAGTTGCTAAACATTTTGGGGTTTACTGTAAAGAATTTTCTATCGGTATGGGACCATGTCTTTATCAAAAACAAGGAAAAGAGACTGCTTTTTCAATTCGCGCCATTCCTTTTGGCGGCTATGTAATGATGGCTGGTGAAGAAGATGGCTCACAAAGTGAGGAAGACAGCTGGCTAAAGGATGTTCCAGAAAATAGACGCTTAAACGGTATTGAAAAATGGAAACAAGTCTGCATCATGATTGCTGGTATTGTGATGAATATTTTATTGGCATGGATCATATATATGGGTGTGGCCTTAGCCCAAGGCTATGTAGTAGAAGACGCAAAACCAGTTGTCTATGCAGTCGAAGAGGATTCTGTGGCACAAAAAGCAGGCCTAGAAAAAAATGATCACATCGTTAAAGTTCAAAGTGAAGATGGAAACAGTATTCAGCCTAAAACACAATATGAAATTTTAGAGTTTATTCAATATCATCATGATACATTGACCTTAACTGTAAAGCGTGATGGCACAACATTTGAAACTACGCTAACTCCATCTTATGATAAAGATATGGAAGGCTATACACTTGGCTATAAGGCGATTGCATATGCGAAGAAGATTCCTTGGTATCAATCTTTATGGGTTGGCTGTCAAAATACCTGGGATAGTGCAACAACTATATTTAAATCTTTGAATATGATCATTCATGGACAGGGATTAGAAAACTTATCGGGTCCCGTTGGCATTTTAAATGTCACTAGCAAATCTGTACAATATGGATTGGACATGTATTTTAGTTTGTTTGCGATGATTTCATTAAATATTGGAATCTTTAATGCTATTCCCATTCCAGCACTTGATGGGGGAAGAATCTTGATTTTATTGATTGAAAAACTAATTGGACGAAAAGTTTCTACAAAAGTAGTAGAAAATATCATCATGGCAAGTTTTGTACTCTTGATGTTGTTGTTTTTATACGCAACATATAATGATATTGTACGATTGTTTTAAAAAAAGAACCTATATTTTGGAAAATCCAAGATATAGGTTCTTTTCTACATAAAATATAGGATAGCTAATAAGTGACAAATACTAGCTAAAATGATGAAGATATGCCATACAAAATGAAAATATCTTTTTTGTGGTTTTGAATAAAAGAAAGTACCCATGGTGTACATAACACCACCTAAGGCAATCAAAATGATAAATATAGGTTGAGATTCTTTGATTAGCGTAGGTAAGATAAAGATAGCTAACCAACCCATGACCATATAGATTACCATTGAAAGTTTAGGATAACTTTTTGTCGCAATCGATTTCAATAAGATTCCTGCAATTACCATAACCCATTCGATAGCTAAAATTGTATATCCTTTCCAGTTGTTCATAAGATTTAGACAAATGGGCGTATAAGTTCCTGCGATAGCCAATAAGATCATGATGTGATCTAATTTTCTAAAAACATATTTGTGTGTTGTTTCATGTGGCATGCTGTGGTAAAGACAAGATCCTGTAAACATAAAGAGCAGACAAATCAAGAATACTGCTGTTCCAAATGTTTTGATTGCTCCGCCTTGTAAATAGGCACGAACACAATAGTATGGAAGTGCAAATAGAATCAAAAGTGCCATAACTCCATGTGTGATACAGTTTCCTACTTCTTCGCCAAAACAAAGTGGATAAACATACCGCATACTATCTTTCTTGTTCATACACATACTATAACATAATAATGAATGATATACAATCTAGAAATAGATACTAGATATATTTTATGTGATTTTTTTGATATAATACACTAGTTAGAGTGGAGGGTCTTGATGTTTTTAAAACGTATTGAATTACAAGGCTTTAAAAGCTTTGCAGATAAAACAGTGATTCAATTTGATCAAGATATTACAGGCATTGTAGGACCAAACGGATGTGGTAAAAGTAATGTGAATGATGCCATTCGTTGGGTACTAGGTGAACAGAGTGTTAAATCACTTCGTTCAGGTACTAATATGTCAGATATTATCTTCTCAGGAAGTGAATATAGAAAACCTGTAAACATGGCACGCGTTACATTGGTATTTGACAATTCAACACGTGTTTTTGATTCGGATTTTGATGAAATCGAAATTACACGACAAATTTTACGTGCCAATAATGAAGCAAGTTATTTTATAAATAAAACACCATGCCGATTAAAAGATATTAATGATTTAGTCATGGATACAGGATTAGGAAAAGATTCCTTAAGTATTATTACGCAGGGAAATATTTCTTCTTTTGCGGATGCCAAGCCAGAAGATAGACGTTCTTTATTTGAGGAAGCTGCTGGTGTCGCAAAGTATAAAAAGAGAAAAAAGGTATCATTGTCTAAATTAGAGCAGACAAAAGAAAATCTAGATCGTTTGCAGGATATTCTAGATGAGCTTGAAAGACAAATTGGACCTTTGGAAAAACAAGCTAAAAAGGCAGAAAAATATATTTCTTTAAGAGATAAACTATCTAAAATTGAAATTAGTGTATTGGTTGAAGATATTGATCAATATAATGACAAAATTAATCAGATCAATAAAGAATTGTTTGATATCCAAGCCATGCATACATCAGAAAATGCGGAGCTTTTAAAGCAGGAAAATCGCTTAGAAAGCATTCGAAAAGAAATGTATGCTCTAGATAAACAAATCAACGAGCTGCAAGGAAAATACACAAACGCGATGGAAGAAAATTATCAGCTTGAAAGACGTAAAATCGAGCAGGATGAAAAGCGAAAGTATATGTTGCAGGTAGCGGATAAACAAGCTCGTCAAAAAGAATTACAGGCTATGCTTGAAGAAGCACGATTCGAATATCAGGATCGTCATCAGCGTTTAATGCAGACGCAACAAGATTTAAATAACCGTCGTAATATTGTGAATGATTTGAAAACAAAAATTTCTAAGGCTCGTTATGAATCGGATCAGGCAAACAATATCTTGATACAGCTACAAAATCGTAGACAAGTATTGGAAAATATGATGAAGCAGCCTTTTGCTCATCAACAAGGTGTGCGTTCTGTAATGCAGGCAAAAAACTCTTTATCTGGTGTTTATGGAGTTGTCAGTGAATTGTTGATTGCGCATGTCGATAAAGCATTGGCGGTAAATGCAGCATTAGGTGGAAGTATCTATCAAATCATCACTAAAAATGAGGCAGATGCAAGAAATGCCATTTCATTCTTGAAACGAAATCGTAGTGGACGTGCAACTTTCTTACCATTAAGTGTATGTCATCCTAGAAAAATGAATGAACAAGTGATCACGATTGCTTCAACAAGTCCAGGCTTTTTAGGCTTTGCGAGTGAATGTGTTGACTGTAAAGAGATTTTTGATCCCGTTAAAGAACGATTGCTTGGTAATGTGATTGTGGTGGATACATTGCAGAATGCGAATGAAACTGCGAAACGATTACGTTATGCATATAAAATTGTTACCCTAGATGGTGATATCGTACACACAGGTGGTAGTATGACGGGTGGTGTTACGAAGAATCAAAGTACACCAGTCACAATGCGACAGGAATTAGAAACAATCAATTCAAAAATTGAAGGGCAAAAAATTAAAGCAGACAATTGTTTGGATGAAACAGAGATTCTTACGCAGAAACTTCAAAAAGAAAACGATGCGATTGTAACTTTACAGATTGAATTGGCTAAGCTAGAAAATATTTATGCGACTAAAAAGGCAAAATATGATTCAATTTTAGCTGAATATCAGGAGTTAGGTGTAGATATTGAAGATAGTAGTGAATTAGCACAAGATGATCTTGTTGTACAAATGTCTAAGATGCATGCTGTATTGGATTCATTGTCTCTAGAGATTCAAAGCTTGCGTCAGACTCGTTTTGATAAAGGAAATGAAGCAGAACAACTCGAAAATCAGATTCGTTTAGTTCGTAGAGAAATGAGTTCTAAACAATCGCAGATCCATAACTATGAAATGGAAGTTGTGAAAATCAAAACGCAGTTAGAGAATGCATTGAATCGCTTAAGCACGGATTACGAAATGACATATGAGTATGCGTTAACTAAAAAAGAAGATGTCGAAATCGAAAGTGCTAAAGAAGAAGTTATTCAACTTCGTCAAGCCATTTCTCGTTTGGGAAATGTGAATTTGGATGCACCAAACGAATACAAAGAAGTCAAAGAACGTTTTGATTTTATGACAAGCCAAAAAGAAGATTTAGAAAAGGCAAGTCAACAAATATTGGCAGCCATTGATGAGATGGACAAGACAATGATCAGTCAATTTACTGAGATGTTTAATAAAATTAATGCTGAACTAGATGGCGTATTCAAGGCTATGTTTGGTGGAGGACGTGCTAGTCTTTCCATGGTGGATCCAGAAGACGTATTGAATACGGGTATTGATATTGATGTTCAGCCTCCTGGAAAAATGGTTAAAAATATCCAGACATTCTCGGGTGGAGAAAAAGCGTTGATTGCGATTAGTGTATTGTTTGCGATATTGAAGGCTCGTACAATGCCTTTATGTATCTTTGATGAGGTAGAAGCTGCATTAGACCAGGCAAATGTTGAGCGCTTTGCCCGTTATTTATCTCATTATCGTGGTCAATCTCAATTTATTGCGGTAACACATAGACCAGGAACTATGGAACAGTGCGATACGTTATATGGGGTTACAATGCAAAAAGATGGTGTTAGTAAAGTGTTAAAAGTGCAATTGAAAGATGCAGTACATATAGCTAAGGAGGAAAAGTAATGTCGGTCTTTTCGAAAATAAAAGAAGCTTTCGTAAAAAGTGAAGATAAAGATAAATATTTATCAGGCCTTGATCGTTCAAAGAAAAGCTTTGGAGATCGTATGCGTGCTTTATCCAATAACTTTCATGGAATTGATGATGACCTATTAGAGCAAATTATGGTTATTCTACTTGAGAGTGATGTGGGTATTCATACAGCACAAAAAATTGTGGATGCGTTTGAATCAAATGGAAAACATGTTAAAGAATATGATTCCATGTTAGATTATTTGGTTTCAATTCTTTATGATTTCTATGATGAATCAAACGATGAACCAATTAAAATGAATGAAGAAGGTCCAACTGTTATTTTAATGGTTGGTGTAAATGGTAGTGGTAAGACAACTACAAGTGCAAAATTAATTCAATACTACAAGGAACAAGGTAAGAAAGTTGCGGTTGCTGCAGCTGATACTTTCCGTGCTGGAGCTATTGATCAAATCGATACTTGGGCAACACGTTTAGGTGTGCATTGTGTTAAAGGTAAAATGAACCAAGATCCAAGTTCCGTATTAGTTGATGCTTGTCGTTATGCCAAAGAAAATGATATTGATATTTTGATTTGCGATACAGCGGGTCGTCTACAAAATAAAACAAATTTAATGAATGAATTAAGTAAGATGCACCGTGTTGTACAAAGAGAAATTGAGGGAGCACCACAAGAAGTCTGGTTAGTTTTAGATGCGACAACAGGTCAAAACGGGATTTCACAGGCAAAAGTATTCTTGGAAGCAACTGATGTAACAGGTATCGTTTTAACGAAGATGGATGGTACGGCAAAAGGTGGAGTTGTACTCGCAATTCGTGATCTATTACACTTACCAGTTCGTTTCCTAGGTCTAGGAGAAAAGCCTGCTGATTTAAGACCATTTGATATCAATGCCTTCTTGATGGGAATCACAAAGGGTATGGAAGAATAATGATTTCAAAATTAGATGCGAATGATTTATTAGATGTGTATGGAGAATTGTTGACCGAACGTCAAAGAGAGATATTATCTCTTTACTATGAGGAAGATTTCTCTTATACTGAAATAAGTGAGGAACTAGAGATTTCTCGTGCAGCCGCGATGGATTCGGTACATCGAGCTACGAAATTACTGGAAAAATATGAAGCAGCGATTGGTTATGTCGCTAAGAAAAAATTATTGGATTCATGGATTTTACATCATGAAGATGTTGAACAAATCGAAATATTAAAAGAAATTTTTTAGGAGGATCAAAAAATGTCGATTGTTATGAGTGTTAATGCAGGAAGTTCATCTTTGAAATTCCAAGTTTTCAAAATGCCAGAAGAAGAAGTTCTAGCACAAGGAAACGTAGAACGTATTGGTTTAAACGATTCTATTTTTGGAATGAAAGCCAATGGAGAAAAAATTGAAGAGATCTTAGATATCAAAGATCATGCAGTGGCTGTAAAAAAATTAATGGAAGCATTAATTGAACACAAAGTTGTAAATAGTTTAGAAGATATCAAAGCGATTGGTCATCGTGTTGTTCATGGTGGAGAATATTTCTCTCATTCAGTACCTGTAGATGCTGATGTTGAAGCTAAAGTAGAAGAATTATGTGCATTAGCTCCATTACACAACCCAGCTGCATTAGTTGGATATCGTTCATTTAGAGATGCTTTACCAGAGTGTAAACACACATTCGTATTTGATACAGCATTCCACCAAAGTATGCCAGAAGAAAACTATATTTTCCCTCTTCCATATGAATATTATACTAACGATAAAGTACGTCGTTATGGTGCTCATGGAACAAGTCATGAATATTTGACAAAACGTTTGGCTGAGCTTCAAGGAAAAACACAAGAAGAAATGAATATCATCACTTGCCACTTAGGAAATGGTGCTAGTATTACAGCTGTTAAAAATGGTAAATCATATAAAACATCAATGGGATTCACACCTCTTGGAGGAATCATGATGGGAACTCGTTGTGGAGATATTGACCCTGCAATCGTTCCATTCTTAGAAAATAAATATGGATATACACCAGATGAAATGGATACAATCATGAATAAAAAATCTGGTATGTTAGGTGTAAGTGGAATCTCTAGTGATGGTCGTGACATTGAAGCCGCTGTCAAAGAAGGAAACCCACGTGCTATTTTAACTCAAAACGTGTATGTAAATCGTATTGTCGAAGTTGTATCAGGATACTACGGATTAATGGGTGGTGCTGATGCGATTGTTTTTGCCGGTGGTATCGGTGAAAATGACTGTGCAATGCGTCAAAGAATCTGTGATGGATTATCAGCGTTTGGTGTTGTTGTAAAACCAGAAGACAACGATGGAGTTCGTGGCGTTGAAAAATTATTAAGTGCTCCTGAATCAAAAATGCAAGTTTGGTTATTGCCAACAAATGAAGAATTAGTCATTGCACGTGATGCTTACAAGGATTTGATGGCTAATGCCTAATGATATTTTAGAAAGCGTAAAAGATTTTAATACAATCACAATTTTTCGCCATGTTTTTGCCGACATGGATGCGATAGGATCACAATTTGGCTTAAAGTACTATTTAGAAAGTGCTTATCCAAATAAAAAAATCTATTGTTTAGGTAATGATTGTCCAGTTTCACAAAGAAACAACGTACATATGGATGTTGTAGATGATGAAGTAGTAGCTTCCAGCTTAGCAATTGTTTTAGATACTTCAAATGCTGCACGCATTGATGATGACAGGTATCAATTGGCTAAAAAATCAATTCGTATTGATCATCACGTACAAGTAGAAACCATTTGTGATGAAGAATGGATTGATGATAAGGCAAGTGCCACATGTGAGTTATTAGCTTTGTATTTACAAGAAAAAAAGGCTAATATTCCTCTACAAAGTTCTCTGATGTTATATCTTGGATTAACAGCGGACAATATCCGTTTTACGACAAATAATGTTCGTCCAGCTACATTTGATGCCGCAAAATATTTATTCGAACAAGGTGTAGATGTCACAAAAGTGGAACAATTGAACTTTTCAAAATCCATGGAAGACTATAAATATGAAACTGTTGTACGTAATCATACAGTGTTTAAAAACAAGTTCCTTTATTCAATTCTAGAATGTGAAGATTATGAAGAATTTGGTTTAAGCTTTACAGATGCTAAAGACAAAGTCTATTGTTTAGCAGGTATCGATTGTGTTGAAATGTGGGCATTGTTTACGCGTATGGAAGATCGTGTACATTATAGTGCGTCTTTACGTTCAAGAAATATTCCAATTCGTGATGTTGCCATGGAATTTGGTGGTGGTGGTCACGAATGTGCAAGTGGAATCAAAAACTTAACACATGATCAAGTTGATCAAATTATTGAAATTTTATCAAATCGAGAGGTAGCTTAAGAAGCTATCTCTTTTTCTTATGGTATAATATTTTAGAAAGAAAGGTGGGATTTCATGGTTCACTTACATATGCGAAGTTCATACTCTTTACTTGAATCGCCAATTCGTTTAGAAAATATGATTCTTCATCAAAAACAACTTGGATTCAACCATGTATGTTTGACCGATCATAATGTGATGTATGGAACGATGGAGTTCTATCAATTGTGCAAAAAGCACAATGTACATCCGATTATTGGTTTAGAAGTTGATTCCATCTATAATGAGGAGTCATTTCATTTTATTCTTCTAGCGAAGAATGATATGGGTCTACAGAATTTATATAAATTAAGTTCGATCATAAAAGGAAATGTATCTTTTGAAGAAGTTATAAAGTATGCCAAAGATTGTGTGGTATTAACTTCCAGCGACGGGAAAGATACATTCAGTGCATATATTGAACATCAAGATTTAGAAAAGTTAAGTGCATTTGTCGAATTGTGTAAAAAATCTTTTTCAGATTTCTATATTTCTGTGTCTATGAATGATTCAGGTAAAAAAAGAGCCGATAATCGAATTTTAAAACAACTTGATTGTAAACGTGTGGCTCTATCTCGAATTCTATATGAGAATAGTGAAGACGTAAAATCTTTACAAGTATTAAGGGCTATTGCCAAACAAACGAATATTGAAAATCAAGGTTTGGACGTACAATTTCAAAGATATTTAAGAAGTCCACAGGAAATGGAAGCGTTGTATGATGAAAGTGAATTGATTGCTACAGAAGAAATCGCAAGAATGTGCAATATTCAAATGGCTTTTCAAAAGTCCAAGCTTCCTGTATTTAAAAATAAACTTCAAATTGATTCTAGAGACTATTTGATCAAGCTTTGTAAAAAGGGGTTAGAAAAACGTTTAAATGGGAATTTAAACCCTACCTATATCAAACGTTTAGAATATGAATTAAATGTCATAGTCACTATGGGATTTACCGATTATTTTTTGATTGTATGGGATTTTATTCGATATGCCAGAAGTCAAGACATATTTGTAGGTCCAGGGCGTGGTAGTGCAGCCGGTTCTTTAGTAGCTTATTGTTTAGGTATTACACATATTGATCCAATTCAGAATAATTTATTGTTTGAAAGATTTCTAAATCCATCACGTGTTTCCATGCCGGATATCGATACGGATTTTCCAGATGATAGAAGAGATGAAGTGATTCAATATGTTCGTGAATTATATGGTTATGATCATGTCAGTCATATTGTGACTTTTAATACTTTGCAGGCAAGACAAGCCATTCGTGATGTAGGGCGTGTTATGAATATACCGGCAAGAATTGTGGATGAACTTTCTAAGATGTTAAAGAACACACCTAAAATTACGTTGATGCAGGCCTATAATGAGAATGTTTTATTTCGAAAAAGGATTCACTCAGATCAAAAATTAACTGAATTATTTAAGATGTGTGTAAACGTTGAAGGATTACCACGACACACCTCTTTACATGCGGCAGGAATTGTTCTTTCAGATCAGCCTATTGTGAATGTCTGTCCACTTGTCAGTGTCGATGGAGATATTCAGGCTACACAATTTACAGCGGAATATCTAGAAGATTTGGGCTTGATCAAAATGGATTTTTTGGGCATTCGTAATTTAACGACGATTCATGAAATTGTCACAAATCTAAAAGAACAAAAACATATTTCTTTGGATATGATGAAAATCAATTTAAAGGATGCGAAAACATATCAATTATTATCGTTTGGAAACACATTAGGTGTATTTCAATTGGAATCTAGTGGAATTACGTCTTTACTACAAAAGATACAACCCAACAAATTTGAAGATATCAGTGTTGTACTTGCTTTATATCGTCCTGGAGCGATGCAGCATATTAATACATATATTGAAAGAAAAAAGGATCCTTCGAAAGTCGTGTATCCTCATCCTTTACTAGAACCAATCTTGAAGGAAACCTATGGTATCATGATTTATCAGGAACAAGTTATGCAGACAGCCCAAGTGATTGGCGGATTTAGCTTGGCACAAGCAGATACACTAAGAAAGGCTATGTCGAAAAAGAAATTGGATGTCATGCAGAATCTAAAAGAGCAATTCATTTTAGGAGCTCGAAAGAATCGTATCAAAGATTCTGTTTCCAATGAGATATTTTCCATTATGGAACAATTTGCGGGTTATGGATTTAATAAATCACACAGTTATGCCTACAGCTTAGTAGCTTATCAAATGGCTTATTTAAAGGCAAACTATCCTTTATATTTCTATCAGAGCCTTTTAAATAGTGTCATTGGTTCAGGTATAAAAACATCGCAATATATTTATGAATGTAAACGAAGAAATATCGTTGTGAATGGGTGTGATATTAATCATTCAAAGGCTTTCTATATGATTGAACAGAATTCAATTCGTATGCCGCTACAAGTTTTAAAAGGTGTAGGGAAAACAATTTATCCAACGATTTTAGAACATGCACCATATGCAGATTTATTTGATTTTCTTGCCAAGGCAAGTATGTATAAGATCAATGAATCTACGATTCGAATTTTAATTGATGGCGGAGCATTGGATTGTTTTGGATATAATCGTGCAACTCTTAATGATAATTTAAGAAAGCTGATGGATTATGTAAATATTGTGCGAATTGAAGATCCGAACAATTTACGTTTCGATTTTAGTATTGTCTCTCGTCCAGGCATTCAAAGAATCAAAGAGAATCCAATACAAAAAGCCCAAAAAGAGCAATATGTGTACGGTTTCTATGTGAGTGAACATCCTGTGCAGTCTTTACGTATGCAT
>OHXS01000310.1_pt1 | contig 12148 bp, 9 predicted proteins | sample 1580011 | NCBI WGS metagenome assembly OHXS01 (sample SAMEA3882534, study PRJEB24775) | human gut metagenome | biome: human-associated habitat; feature: intestine environment; material: feces | place: Netherlands | collected 2009/2010
TGTCCTGGCTTTCGCCGCGTTTGCGGTCGGAGCTGTCCGGGGAGCTCAACGCACGACCCGCCTGGCCGTTCTCCTTGTACTTCCAATGGGCGGCGATGCCGTATTCGGCGATGTCGTGCATCTCCTGCGTGCGGATCTGCACCTCGAACGGGATGCCCTCTTTGCTGATGACCGTTGTGTGCAAGGACTGGTACATGTTCTGCTTCGGCATGGCGATATAGTCCTTGAAACGGCCCGGTATAGGCTTATACTTCTCATGTATGATACCTAGCACTGCGTAGCAGTCCGGTATCGTATCCACCAGAATCCTGATGGCAAAGAGGTCATATATCTGGTCTATCGTCTTGTCCTGATTGACCATCTTCTTATATATACTGAAGAAATGCTTTGCCCTGCCGTATATCTCTGCCTTGATACCGGCATCCGAAACATACTTCTTGACATCGTTTACCAGGCCCTGGATGTAGGTGTCGCGCTCTGTCTTTCTGAGGGCTACCTTCTCTACCAGATCGTAATATGCATCCGGATAGAGGTACTTCATACAAAGATCCTCGAGCTCTATCTTTATCTTGCTGATACCAAGTCGCTGCGCGATAGGGCAGTAGATATCCTGTGTCTCTCTGGCGATACGCTGCTGTGCCTCCTTTGACTGGTACTTGAGCGTACGCATATTGTGCAGTCTGTCTGCCAGCTTTATGAGGATGACTCTTATATCCTTTGCCATGGCGAGAAACATCTTGCGCAGATTCTCAGCCTGCATCTCAAGCCTGTCCGCATTCTTGTCCTTCGGATCCTTGGTGCTGTCTGTCAGATGCAGGTGCTTTAACTTCGTGACACCATCCACCAGATGTGCGACATCGTCTCCAAACTCCGCACGCATCTCATCCATGGTCATGATGGTGTCCTCCAGCACATCATGGAGCAGTCCTGCTGCAATGGTTTCCTTATCCAGCTCGAGCTCGGCGAGTACTATGGCAACACACAGCGGATGTATGATATAAGGCTCTCCTGACTTACGCGCCTGACCCTTATGAGCATCATAAGCTACCCTGTAGGCTTTGTCCACAAGGCTCGTGTCATCCGACGGATGGTACTTTTTGATTTCCTTTTTCAGCTCATCATAAAGCTCCTCGGGGCTCGTAAAATCCTTTGTTCCCCTTATACCGCTAGTATCTGAGCGAAATTTGTCCGCTATTTTTTCTAATTCTTCTGTTGAGTAATCTGCCAATAGTCTCACCTCGATTGTAGTGTATCTTTAGTAGCCATTATATTTTATTTCTTTAAAAATTGCAATCTTATGTTGTTAGCCGATAACCATCTTTACTCCGCCATACATGCCGGCTGAGTTGCCGAGTGTGGCAAGCTTGATCTCTGTCTCGCGGCTTGCATGGAAAGCATATTCTTTATAGTACTTTGCTGCTGTATCGATGATGATGCTGCCCGCCTTTGAAAGGCCTCCGCCTACAACAAATACCTCAGGGTCCATAACGCATGCTACTGCTGCCATTGCCTTGCCGAGAAGCTTCATAGACTGCTCTACTGCCGCAATGCCCGCTGCATCTCCTGCCTTTGCCGCATCGCATACATCCTTGGCTGTGAAGCCTGCATTTAAATCAAGCTTTGTTGCCACTCTTACAAGTCCGTTTGCTGATGCATACTGCTCTAAGCAGCCCTTCTTGCCGCAGCCACAGCACTCTGACTCATCATCTACCATAGGCATATGTCCTATCTCTCCGCCTGCTCCGTTTACTCCGGCTACGATTCTGCCATCGCGGATGATTCCTCCGCCTACGCCTGTGCCGAGTGTGATCATGACTACATCCTGATGACCCTTTCCGCCACCCTGCCACATCTCACCGAGTGCAGCTACGTTGGCATCGTTTCCGGCCTTTACCTTGATGCCGCCGCACAGTACTGAGAGTGACTGTGCCACGTTGAACACGCCCCAGCCGAGGTTGACACATCTTAATACTGTTCCGTCATCCTTTACAGGTCCCGGCACTCCCATGCCTATACCCTCGATGTCACCCATCTCGATGCCATGCTTCTCGTTATTCTCCTTGATAGATGCTGCGATATCAGGCAGGATGAGCTCGCCGGAATTCTCTGTGCGTGTAGGAATCTCCCATGTATCGACAAGCTTTCCTGTTGTCTCGAAAAAGCCCATCTTTACAGTTGTTCCACCTATATCTACTCCGTATGCGTATTGTTTCATTTTTTCGTCCTCCAAATCGTTAAACTATGTTTATATTTTATTGCCTAATTGCATATTTTTCAATGTTTTTCATTGTTTTTTATGTTTTTTCTATATATAGAAGCGTTTATATCATCATCCATATGCTCGCTATATGTAAATCCAAGCTTTTTGGCAAGGCGCACCGATGCCGTATTTTTCTCGTCTATCCGGCAGTAAAGCTCTTCAAAGTCTGTGTTTTCGCGCGCGTAGTCTATGATGAAGCGGCATACCTCCGTGGCATAGCCTTGGTTCCATAATTCCGGCGCTATCATATAGCCCAGTTCATCATGCTCAAGCCCTGCCCTGCCTATCAGCTTCCCTGTTTCCTTGGAAAATACAAGCCACATACCATACTCGTAAAAGCCATACATGTTCTCTATATATGCTTTCTGGTATTCAATCTCTGTCTCGTAGTCGTAAAGTGGCTCCACAAAGTCTGTCATGCCTGGCTTGTCATAGAGCTCATAGAGCGCAGGAAGGTCTGACAGGGACAGCTCACGTATCAGACACCTGTCTGTCTCGCCGATGTCCCACGGGATGTGATTATATCGCCTGCGCACCCGCTCCAGATACTCAATATCAAGTTCTGCAAGGCTCTCGACTGCATAGCGCGTGCCGCACTGCGGTTCTCCTACTGATGCTATTCCGAGTGAGTCGGCTATTTGCTTCTGCTGCCTGTTTGATACTATCCAGATGCAGTCGGCGGGAGCTTTCGGTATTCTTTGATTTCCCGTATTAGCTTTCGCGGTATTATCTGCAGATTCTGTATATCCTGAATTATTTTCTATTTCATACACACACAAATTATTCTGCTGCTCATCTAGCAGTTTCTTCTGCAACTCATCCAGCAATTTTCCCGGTAGCGCAACATACAGTTTTTCTTGCAGCTCTTCTGACATAGATGCCTTGCCTGCCACACTTCTCCACTGCAGCTTGAATATCTCATCATGATAGTAAAAAGAGGCAAGTTTTGCACTTGCCTCATCAATAATTATTATCATTAAACTGTCTCCGGCTCCGGATAGTCCACTCCGAAGGTCTCAACTGTAACTGTCTTCATGACCTGAGCCTCAAGTGGTTTGTCCATGTAGTCTGTGCGCACCTCTGCGATCTTGTTTACCACATCCATGCCCTCGATTACCTTACCGAATGCCGCATACTCGCCGTCGAGATGTGGTGCATCCTGATGCATGATGAAGAACTGGCTGCCTGCTGAGTCAGGTATCATGGTACGTGCCATTGAAAGTACACCGGCTGTGTGCTTTAAGTCATTTTTGAAGCCGTTGTGTGTGAACTCGCCCTTGATTTCATAGCCAGGGCCGCCTGTACCGTTTCCGTCCGGATCTCCGCCCTGTAGCATGAAGCCCTTGATTACACGGTGGAAGCATACTCCGTCATAGAAGTTGTGATTAATTAAGCTGATAAAGTTGTTTACTGTGTTTGGTGCGATTTCCGGATAAAGCTCCGCCTTGATTACATCGCCGTTTTCCATTGTGATTGTTACGATTGGATTCTGTGCCATTATTTTTCTCTCTTTCTTTTATAATATTATGAGGCTTGGAGAATATCCATCCCTCGCAATTATTAAATATCGAATTAATTTCTACCCGATTGATTTTACCTGATTTTACTTACTCAGAGCCTCTACCACCTTCGGAAACTCCATGAAGTGCGATGCCTTCACCAGTATGGTGTCGCCCTCCTTCACATATGAAAGAAGCTCCTGTGTCATGGTTTCCCTATCCTCGAAATAGTGGATGTCTACATCTGACGATTTCTCTGCGGCTCCGGCTGCATATTCCTTTGCCAGCTCTCCTGCGGCAAAAAGTGTATGGATATGATTCTCTCCAACTGCTTCGCCTACCTCATGGTGCAGCTTTTTCTCATCGCTTCCAAGCTCACCCATGTCGCCAAGCACTGCTATTGTCCTGCCCTTTGCATGTGAAAGCACCTCGATAGAGGATTTCATGGATACAGGATTTGCATTGTAGCAGTCATCTATCACTGTCATGCCGTGTGTTTTGATGAAATTGGTACGCCCTGCGATTGTCTCTGCTTTCTCGATTCCTGATTTTATCTCAGCTATTGTGAGGCCAAGCTGCAATCCGACAGCTGCCGCCGCCATGGCATTGTATACATTGTGCTCACCCGGGATGTGGATTTGTGCATCAAACTCACCCTCCGGAGTGACAAAATGAGCCTTCATGCCGTCGAAGCCCAGGTTTTCAATATTTGTGGTATATACTGATTTATGAACGCCTGAAGCTGATTCCTTGCCATAGTATATGGCAGGCTTTCCATTTACCGTCTGCACTGTGGCCAGCTTATCGTCATCTGCATTCAGCACTGCGACCCCATCCGGCATCATATGCTCAAAGCACTCTGTCTTTGCTTTAAGCACACCATCCCTGTCGCCCAAAAACTCCAAATGGCAGTAGCCGATATTGGTAATGACCATGACATCCGGGCAAGACATAGTAGAAAGTCTGTGCATCTCGCCAAAATCAGATATGCCCATCTCGAGCACCGCTACCTGATGGCTTTCCCTGATTCCGAAAATGGTGAGTGGCAGGCCTATCTCGTTGTTGAAATTGCCTGCGGTCTTGTGGACACTGTATTTCTGCTCAAGAACTGACGATATCATCTCCTTGGTGCTGGTCTTGCCGACACTTCCGGTGATACCCACCACCTTGATATCAAGGCTTTTTCTGTAAAATGCCGCGAGCTTTTTCATGGCATCGGTGGTTGATTCAACAAGCACATATGGACCTGCCGGATCCGTCAGCTCATACTCAGAGAGCACAATTGCCGCCCCCTGCTCAAACACAGTCGGAATGAATTTGTGTCCGTCCACCCTTTCTCCCTTTATCGGGATAAAAAGATAGCCCTCCTTCACCTGTCTGCTGTCTATGACTGCGCCGGTGATTGTCGTATCAAGCAGTGTCTCATCGCCTATGTATGTGCCCTCGCAAGCCTTTGCGATATTTGCAAATGTAAGATTCTTCATGTACTTATCCGACATGCTACACCTCATATTTTTTCAAAGATATGTCAATCAGATGCTCACAGAGCTGATTAAAGCTCATACCGATAACCGCGGCCTCCTGTGGCAGAAGACTGGTCGGAGTCATGCCCGGCAGTGTGTTTGCCTCGAGGCAGAACATCTCATTTTTGTCATTGAGCAAAAAGTCTGAGCGTGAATATGTGTCAAGCCCGATAACGCGCGCAACCTCCTCGGCATAGTGCTGCATATCCTTTGTCACCTGCTCAGGAAGCTCGGCCGGACATGTCTCTACTGTACTGCCCGCCTTGTATTTGTTCTTATAATCGTAGAAGCCCTCCTTCGGTGCAATCTCTATAATAGGAAGAGCCTTGCCCTCGATAACGCCGACAGAGAACTCCCTGCCCTGTACAAACTCCTCGATAACCAGCTCATTTTCCCACTTGAAGGCATCGTCAAGTGCCGCCTTAAACTCTGCCGCATCCCTAACGATAGTGACACCGATGCTTGAACCACCGCAGCATGGCTTTACCACGCATGGAAGTGTCAGGTCAAGCTTTGTGATATCGTCCTGTCTGGTCGCTCTTGTCATGGAAATACCCTTTGGAGTAGGGATACCGTTTGCAAGGAAGAACTGCTTTGATGTCTCCTTGTTCATGGCGATGGCTGAGCTTAAATAATCGCTGCCTGTATATTTGACACCGAAGAGGTCAAATGCTGCCTGTATCTTTCCGTTCTCTCCGTTTTCTCCGTGGAGAGCCATGAAAACAATGTCCGCCATCTGACACATTTTGATGACATTTGGTCCGAAGAAGCAAGGTGACTGGTCCTTTCTGGAAGCCTTTACCTTTGCGAGGTCAGGTGCCTCTGTCGGAATATCACTGACCTGCACGCTTATCTCGTCCGCGCGGTCAAATATACCTGTCAGGTCCTCCTCCCTGTCACTATATCCCATAAATACATCCAATAATATAACTTTGTGGCCGTTCTCTTTGAGTGCCTTAGCTACCATGCTTCCTGTCTTGAAGGAAACATCTCTCTCTGTGCTGAGCCCTCCGGCAAGTACTACGATGTTCATTTTTGTCCTCTTTTCTTTGATTGAATTATCATGCTTTGGCTTAATTAAACACAATGCAATGCTTCTTTTTTAAAGCTATGAGTAATCAACATAATTTTTCCAAAATTATAACACCATTTGTGCAAAAAAGAAAGACCGGTTGCCCGGTCAAAAAAGAAATTCTCATCTTATTTTAAACTGTGTTAACTTCCAGCAGCTGTATCATTCTCATAAATACCATCCGCCCGTGCAAATCATCCTGTGAAAGTGATTCTCCGTACTTCAATACTAATAATCGGCACTGATAAAAATTCAGCTCAGGATTGCCAAAAAGCAAAATCCGCAAGGCTGCATTTTCCAGGTAATTGTGTATATTTCCCACCTCAATAAATATATCTACGATATCATCGAGGTTAATAAGTCCTTTCTGTTCATAGTACATTGTTCTCAAATATTTGTTTCCCTCCATCAACTATATTTTTCATAGAACTTCTTTTTCTTTTGAAATTTTTTCGTTTTTTACGAAATTTTTCTCTTTGTTTTTGTTGGTGGGTTAATTTTTCCATATAATATATCAATATTCTAGGCGCGTTACGTGCTGGTATTTTGAAGATTTCTATTAGAATTTTTAATATTGATAGGTGATTAGCAGTTTTCGACAAAATACGACATGGTGTTGAGTTTATTTTTGCTGGTTTTTGTTTAATATTGCTCTTTTTAGCTCAGAATTTTTGTAATGATAAATTTGTACTATATTTTGAGGTTTTTGTTCTAATTATTTCATTTTTTTTAAATTTAATCCAAAATTTATTTAAAAATAATTTTGACATGATTAGAAATGAATGTTAAAATATAGATAACAAAAAGGTGCTACCTATAACAACGGTTCGCCTGATCATTTACTTAGTTAAAATAACCGTTCAGTTTCCAGGCTGGGGCGGTTATTTTTTTGTGGTCTTACTGCCATTGGAACCAATCGCATATCCAAGACCAAATGAGGTTAAACAGAGACTGAGCACTGCAATCAAGGTATCGACTGTAAGCATAAGCGAAGTCCTCCTTCCATCAGATTTCTCGAATGAGAGCATATCTATGTAAACGGAGCTATAGACTCCCCGCAAAAAGCGAACCGCCATCTACACGTCTACGTGTGGTAGCACCTATAATAATTATATCGAATATTTGTTCTATTTTCAAGATAATTTACTATAAATTTTATATAAATGGTTAATATAAAAAACCAGCAGCCAACGGCTGCCGGTTTTCGATGAAAAAAAGGTTAAATTATGATGAAAAATAAGAGTCTAACATTCCGGTTCGATAAGTCCGTATGTATTTCCTTTTCTCTTGTAGACTACATTTACTTCGTCATTCTCTGCATTTCTGAATACGAAGAAATCGTGTCCTGAGAGCTCCATCTGGATGCATGCATCCTCAGGATACATAGGTTTCATACCAAATCTCTTGGTACGGACAATCTTGATTTCCTCGTCCTCTGCATCGTCTGCCTCCACGAAATCATCCTGGAATATCGCCGGTGCATACTTCTTTGCGGAAATCTTGGTTCTGTATTTGCGAAGCTGTCTCTCGATTACTTCCTCTACCAGGTCAATTGATACGTACATATCGCTGCTGACCTGCTCTGAACGGATAACATGTCCCTTTGCCGGGATAGTAACCTCAATTTTCTGTCTATCCTTTTCTACGCTGAGTGTAACGTATACGTCTGTGTCCGGTTTAAAAAACTTCTCCAGCTTTGACAGCTTCTCCTCTACTGCCTGCTTAAGCCCCTCTGTTAATTCGATGTTTCTTCCTGAAATTGTTATTCTCATGATGTCCAACCCCTTTATCGTTTATTTGATACGTTGTCTGTATCATGTAAATATTATACCATAAATTTCTTTTTCATCAATCATTTTTATGCATTTTATATAAAAAATCAAGATTTTATTTATGATCCAACGCGAAATCACTTGATTTCGCTATAATTAAGGATTTCATCAAGATAAAAAACATCAAGTCAGATGATTTTTTATACACTACCCAAGCGCCTCAAGCTGAGAGGAAAGCTCCTCCCACGCCTCCATATCTATAAGGATTTCTTCCTCGAGAGCGTCTATTTCGTTCTGGATTTCCGTGAGCTTTGAGTAGCTTGACTGATACTCCGGCTTCATGAGCTCGGCCTTGAGCTCATCGAGCTTTGCTTCCTTGACCGCCAGGTCCTCCTCAGCCTTTTTGACCTTTTTTTGTATCTTCGAGCGTTCCTTGCCCGGGTTGTAGTATGCCTTGCCGGTTGATGAGACAGCCATGCCTCCTGCCTGGGCTGCGCTATTTGCATTGGTGCTTTCGCCCACATTACCTGCTGCAGCGGTTTGTGACGTGCTCCGGTTTGCATCACTGCCTGTCTGACTGCCGCCGGTCTGACTGCTGCCGTTCTGGCTTATCGCGCCGCCAAATATCGCATTGCCTCTGTATACATTTTTGCTCTCCGAAGCCTCCCTGTCGAGCTTTTCCTGATACTGCTCATAGCCAAACTGATAGAGATTGGTCGTGCCATCCTCGAACACAAGCAGCTGTGTGGCTACCTTTTTCACAAAATATCTGTCGTGTGATACAAAAATCAGTGTGCCCTTGTAGTCCTTAAGCATGCTCTCTAGCGTTTCCTTGCCTACGATATCCATATGGTTAGTTGGCTCATCGAGCACGAGCACGTTCGGTCTGGTCTTTAAAATCTTACAAAGCGCCAGTCTGACCTTTTCTCCTCCGGAGAGCATATTTACGTTCTTGAACACGTCATCCCCTGAAAAAAGGAATGCTCCGAGTGCATTTCTGGCCTCGGTTTCCGTGAGATTCGGATACTCATCCCAAAAATCATCGAGCACAGTCTTGTTGCTTGTATACATGGCCATCTGCTGGTCGAAATATCCTATCTGCACGTTGGTTCCAAAGCGGTACTCGCCTGAAAGTGCAGGGATCTTACCCACGATAGTCTTTAAAAATGTCGATTTTCCAAGTCCGTTTCCGCCGAGTATGCCAAGCTTTTCGCCTCTTTTCAAATCAAGCGACACTACGGAGAGCGGATGGTCATAGCCGATTGCAAGCTCTGATGTATAAAGCACATCGTTTCCGGTCTCCTTTTCGGGCTGGAAATTGGCATGGAAGGTCTTGTTGTCGTACTTGTCCGGTGCCTCGATGATCACCATGCGGTCGATAGCCTTCTGCTTTGACTGCGCCATAGATGTCTTGGTCGGCTTGCCCTTGAAGCGCGTAACCATACGCTGCAAACGCTCTATCTCCTTCTGCTGGGCGATGTGATCCTTCATCTGCTTGTCGTAGTTTTCCTTTTTGCGGGCTATAAAATTGGTATAATTGCCCGGATAGCGCCTTGCCGTGCCGTACTCTATCTCGTATACCACATCTACCACATTGTCGAGAAACATACGGTCATGGGATACGACAACCACTGCCTTCGGGTACGACTTCAGATAGCCCTCAAGCCACTCAATCGTCGTGACATCGAGGTGGTTGGTCGGCTCGTCCAAAAGCAGTATGTCAGGCTTTGACAAAAGCAGCTTTATGAATGCTATCTTGGTCTGCTGCCCTCCGGAAAAGTCACGGATTGGCTTTTTGCGCTCATCATCTGAGAAGCCGAACTTGCGGATCATGACCTCATATTCCTTCTCATAATAGTAGCCGCCATCATCCTTGAAGGCCTCCTCCATCGCGGTATATCTGGCTACCTTTTCATCGGAATAATCATGCTCGAGCTCTGCCGCCGCGCGCGCAAGCTCTGCCTTTCGCTCGTCCATTTTCACGAAGCATTTGCGCACCTCCTGCTCGAGTGTCACATCAGGATCATCAAACGCAATCTGCTTCAGATACCCTATCTCCGGGTTTCCTGCCTTTGCAATAAATGCGCTCTCATCGCTGTCGAGCTTTTCCATCTCAACCTCGCCTGAAATGAGCTTTAAAAGTGTTGTCTTGCCACAGCCGTTTCTGCCGACTATCGCTATCTTTTCTGTGTTTCTGATTTCAAAATCTATACTATGCAAAATGACGTCGTCGCCAAATGCGACAGCGCCATTACTTATCTGGTAGAGCATATACTATCCTTTCATGCTTATGCCTGCTGCTTAATTGTTAGCCATAATGTAGTTGACAAACTGTGTTGCAGTACGTCCCGAAATGCCACCATGGCTGAGCTCCCACTTGTTTGCCTCCCTGCACAGCTCCTCGTCTGAAAGTGTGCAGCCGCTCTTTCTCGCAAGCTCTGTTACGATATTGAAGAACTCCTTCTGCGATGGCTTTGAGTAGCTGATCGTCACACCAAAACGGTTTACAAGTGACAGCTTCTCCTCAACTGTATCTGAGTGATGCTTGTCATTGCTGTTGTCCTGGTCATTGCGGTCATTCCATGTCTCCTTTATCAGGTGACGGCGGTTAGAGGTTGCATAAATCAGTATGTTGTCAGGCTTTGTCTCCACACCGCCCTCGATAACTGCCTTTAGGAACTTGTACTCAATCTCATGCTCCTCGAATGAGAGGTCATCCATATATATGATAAATCTGTAGTTTCTGTTTTTGATTGCTGCGATAATCTTTGACAGATATTTAAACTGATGCTTGTATATCTCAATCATGCGCAGTCCGTCATCATAATACTGATTGACAATGGCCTTAATGCTTGTTGATTTTCCGGTTCCGCTGTCTCCGAAAAGCAGCACATTGTTGGCCTTTTTGCCCTGTACAAACGCTTCTGTATTGTCTGTGAGCTTTTTCTTCTGGATTTCATAGCCGATCAGGTCATCGAGCATGACCGCATCCATATTGTTGATTGGCATGAAAGAAAAGCCCCCGTCCAGATGCTCCTCAATCCTGAATGCCTTGTTGAGACCAAACATGCCGACTCCGTATGCCTTGTAAAAGCCTGTTACCACATCAAAGAACTCCTGCTCATCCTTAGCTGCCTCAAGCTTCTTGCTCAGCGCCCTTACTTTCTCGCTGACATTGTGATTGTACATAAGGTCCTTTTTCACAATGGCCTTATAATTGCTGATCTGTGTGAAACAGTCGATTCCGAGTGCTGACTCGATTGGCTTGAAATCATAATCGAAAAGCTTCTTAAAAATCCTGAAATCGTTTGCCACAAGCCCATTTACGCTACCATCGCTGGCTCCGACCTTCTCACAGGTGATGGAAAACGGATTCTCACTCATCATAAGGAAGAAAGTGAGATAGTTGTGCCACAGATTGTCATCAAAACCATAGTCTGTCGCTACCTTTAGGATTCTCTTGACCTGTGTATTGATGTCGCGCACAAGCTCTGTCTTGTTGTACTCGCCCACCTCAAACTGCTCAAAGAGCTGGCCCAATTTATAAAGTATCTCGTCCTGAGATAAATCTCCGTACATAAGTAATTTTGATATTTCCTGATACATGGCTGTTCCTCCTGGTTTTGCCTTGTTTTCACTGCTAACATATGATTATAAACACTGCGCCACGATTTTGCAAGAGCTTGTGTGCTTACGTCCCGCCCTGCATGCAAAAAGGCGGAGCTAAAACTCCACCTTTATTGTTGTGCCACGTCCCACCTCGCTGTCGAGCGTCAGCCCTGCATCATGCAGCTCCACTATATGCTTTACTATCGCAAGCCCAAGGCCTGTGCCGCCGGTCTCCTTCGAGCGGCTCTTGTCCACTCTGTAGAAGCGCTCAAAGACGCGCTCCTGCTGGTCCTTTGGGATGCCTATGCCGTTGTCCTCGACCGTGAGAACTGTCTTGCCACCGAGCTTATGTACCGTCACATTTACGGTGCCGCCCTCATTGTTGTAGCGGATAGCATTCTGGCAGAGATTCT
>OHXS01000313.1_pt1 | contig 12129 bp, 10 predicted proteins | sample 1580011 | NCBI WGS metagenome assembly OHXS01 (sample SAMEA3882534, study PRJEB24775) | human gut metagenome | biome: human-associated habitat; feature: intestine environment; material: feces | place: Netherlands | collected 2009/2010
AAAAGTCCTCCCATATCTACAACAGTATGGAAAATGGCAAGCATCCAGAAATTGCGTGTAGACGCGTATATCATGCAAAACAGCACACCCATGAGGCCTGCTGAAATAACCTGTATCAGACAACTGCTGAACTTAACCCCTGCGCCCATATTGGAAAAATGCATCAATCCAAACAGTACGCCTCCCAAAACTACGGCTCCTGTGATTCCACCTTTCGTTTTTGGAAAAGCTCTCAGCAGCAGATTGAACACTACGCCTCTGAACACCAGCTCCTCAACGAGTCCTACAAGGCAGACCGCGATAAAGCAAAAGAGTATGTTGTAAAATGCCTTCACATCACCATGCTCGCTCAAAAAGCACATATAAATACCTGAAACAACAGCATACAGACAATAAACTATGAAAAAACCACCTGTGTATAAGCTTCTGGTCCATCCTGCTGCATTTTCCTTAAAGATATCCCACAGCCCAAATAAATATGTGATGCCAAGAAAAATAACTAAAACAACTGTCTCCACAATAGCCTGCAGCAGATAGTCATCCGCCTTTTCCATGCCCGGAATCAGTCCCAGAACTTTTCCGCTCCACTGCAAGAGTGCAATGAAAATAAAAACTGCAAGAATGGCAAATATTATATTTGCCGGTGCCGAAAGATTTCTCAATTTCTGTTTCATAACTTTAAATCTCCTCATTTGCGTGTTATTAAGTATGAAAATATTCTATAGCATTTACTTTGACATTGCAAGCGAAGTATTTCATACTGCAATGGGCAGCAAAAAAGCCCTGTCCTTACGAACAGAGCCCTATTCATTATGTTGCACTTACAAGCCTTACTATCACATCAATTCCAGCTGCCCAAAAGAGTATCGCCCCCACGATATATACCTTTGTCTTCTGCTCGAAACCGAAATGATATCCTGTGTAAATGCCTGCCACTATACAGATGACAGTGAGCAGCGCCACCATTATCATAATAGTGAAAAGTCCAGTACCAAGAAAGCCGAATGCTATTCCTGCAAGAACCGTATAAAATGCGGTGATTCCTGCTATCCTTAGCACTCTTTTCATATCAAGCTGTGCCTGACAATGCTCCTCAATCCTTTCGTTTCTTATAGCCTTTCCTATAAGCCTGATCCCCAGTCCTATCAGTATTCCGATAGAAATTATCTCTCCTAAAAGTGCTTCATCCTTCACCGAGTATTTCCCATTAAGGAAGCTTGACAGAAAATACCCGATGTACATTGCTAATAACTGGCAAACTGCAACTATGAAGCAAATGGCTGTAAGCTGTTTCTTATTTACTTTCTGGATCAGGGATCCCTGACATTCCATCGCAACGAAAATCTCCAGTGAGCTTCCCGCCACGATTAACAGATATTCTATCCAGCCCATTTTTGCCTCCCATAATCTACAAACATCCTTTAATTAATTATTTGTCGCTATCTGCCTTAGCATCTATTGAAGCTAATTTATATATGAACTTAACGCTGCCCGTCTGTCCATCAGCGATTGCTGAGTATGTCTGATATTCCTCACCTGCGTCAATTACTGCCTGAAGCTTGTCGGTGAATGGCTTTAAGTCACCGTTGTATGCGTCGAGAATCTTGTTGATTCCTTCCTCATTGAACTGTACCATACCGTCTGCAAGTGTATGTGCACCCTCTGAAAGTGTCTTAGAGCCTGTTGTGAGCTGGTCAACACCTGAAACTATCTGATTTGTTCCATCCGCAAGCTGTGATGCTCCGCTATTGAGCTGTGCATTGTTTGCTACAAGTGTATTTGAACCGTCCACAAGCTGCTTGATACCGCTTGTGAGAGTTGGTACTGAGTTCATGAGTGACTGTGTTCCGGCTGAAAGCTGGCTTGCTCCGGCATTGAGTGCTGTTGCTCCGGCATTTAATGTATCGTTGTTTGCAACTAATGTATTTGAGCCATCCACAAGCTGCTTGATTCCACTTGTAAGCGTCGGTACTGAGTTCATGAGCGACTGTGTTCCGGCTGAAAGCTGGCTTGCTCCATCATTGAGTGCTGTTGCTCCGACATTAAGTGTATCATTGTTTTTAACTAACTCGTTTGAACCATTTACAAGACTGGTGATTCCTTTTGTCAGCTCTGGTAATTTATCTGCAAGACTTTGTGTGCCTGTCTGAAGCTCTGTAGCTCCTGTTGCAAGCTGTGTAGTTCCTTTTGCTAAATCAGAAGCTCCGCTTGACAACTCAGATGCTCCATCTGACAACCGTCCTAAACCAGCATCTAATGATGACGCACCATCTGATACCTTTGCTGAGCCATCCTTTAAATCTTGCACTGTGGAAGCACTGTCTGTTACACTTTGGTTCACGGCAGAATATACTGATACAGCACCTTTTCCCTGAGATAGACCAACAAGTATCTGATTATAAGTTGCAGATGGATTCTGATTCTGCATATTAGTCAAAGCATCTATTATATCTCCTGCATTGTTTACTGCTGCATCCGCTGCTGCTGATACATTGTCTGCTGTAATCTTATCTGTATCAATATATCCAAGAGTTTTAAATAATGTTCCGACATTTAATTCATTCAGTGGTTCCAGAGATTTATTTATATTGGTTTTGATTGTTTCAGGCATATCTGATAAAGATTGTGTCAACTGACCAACTCCTTCATCAACCTGCTTTGCTCCTGCTGCAAGAGAATCAGCTCCTGTTTTTGCCGTATCAATACTTGTCTTTAGCTGTGCTGCACCTGCAGATACTCCTGCTGCGCCCTTGTTTGCAGCATTAATACCATCCGAAAGCGTTTTTGCCCCATCATTAAGGCTAGTCACACCTGTTGCAAGACTTCCTGTGTTGTCATTAAGCTGGTTCAAGCCTGTATTTAACTGACTTGCTCCATCCGTATATGATTTCAAGCCATCCTTAAGTGTTGCACTTCCACTTGCCAGTTGTCCTGCTCCGCTATTAAGCTTATCTGCTCCATCAACTAATGCACCTGTACTGTTTCCAAGTGTATTCAGTCCACCATTGAGTGTGCTGGCTCCATCTGTATACGCCTTAAGTCCATCCTTAAGTGTTGCACTTCCACTTGCAAGCTGACCTGCTCCACTATTAAGCTTATCTGCTCCTGACACAAGGGCTCCTGTACTGTTTCCAAGTGTATTCAATCCACCACTTAATGTACTTACACCATCAGTATATGTCTTAAGTCCACTCTGCAGTGTGCCAACTCCTGATGCGAATGTGCCGAGCTTGCTCTGCAATGTTGAAAGTCCGTCAGCAAGTGTGTCAGTACCCTCTGCCAGTGTCTTTGAACCATCCTGAAGCTGTGTTGAGGCATCCTTTAAGTCATTTATCATGTCATCGAGGTCTGATGTGTCAATTCCGTCTGTGCTTACATAATCAGATGCGTTTACCACGAAGGTCATGGCTGCAGGCATTGAGAAATTCTCCACATCTGCTGTCATTTCCATGTATTCAGGGATATTTACATCGCCATCAAGATCTCCGTCCTTGATTCCGAGGCTGTCCTTTAAGCCCGGAAGAGCATAGCCGAGCACTACGCTTGATGAGTTGCTTACCTCAGCCTTGCCGTTTGTCACTTCGATATTCTCGAAGCCATCACCGAGTACAAGTCCTGTTATTGCTGCAAATGGTACGGAAACTGTCTGCTTCTCGCCATTTACTGTCTCTGTATATGATGTGGTATTTGTGTAGTCAAAACGGATTTTGACCTTTCCTGATTTTCCCGCAAGGTCCTCAGGTGAGATTTCTTTTCCATCGAGGTAGTATGTAACCTTCTGTGTTACAGGTGGCTCCTCTGTTGCTGTGCCCTGATAGTAAATGTCCTTGCCGCCGGCCTGCCAGGTGAGCTTATCACCGCTTTGTGTGAATTTTTCCTTGCCCTTTACGTTCTCGATATCTGAAAGGTTTGAAGCATCCTCCAAGGTATCCTTTTTGTCTTTATTTTTAAGGTGATCTACTACGATTGTTTTGTTTACGTTGCCGTTTGCATCTGAGATGAGGTATACGCTCTCGTCCTTGTCTGCGTCGTTATCCTTTAATGATACGCTGTCCATGAGCTTATCTGCTATGTCATCAGCATCCTTACTGCTTCCTGTTGTGCTGTCTGCCTCGGCTGTGACTGCGGTGCTGTTCTTCTCTGCAAAAACCGCTGTTGCTCCGATTCCTGTACCTACAAGTGCTATTGTGAGGACTCCGGCTACAACACGGACAATATATTTACTTTTTAACTTTTCTTTCAATTCTGGTAATTTCATGTCTTATTCCTCCTGATTTTGTTTTTGAGGTCATATTTTTATGTTATGAGGGCCAAAAAGTATTTTATCCCTCATTTATGATTAATCAGATTACTAAGCTGTCAGGTTCTTGTTTTTAAAGCCTGCGCTTGTGGCACATATTACTTTGTCAAAAATCATAAACATTGACGGAAGTATAAATACTACTACAAACATACTGATGATTGCGCCTCGTGCAAGCAGTATACAGATAGAACTGATCATATCAATGTTTGAATAAAGTCCTACACCAAAGGTTGCGGCGAAGAAACAGAGTGCACTGACGATAACTGAGTTTGTCGAATCTGCAAGTGCCTTTGTGATTGCCGGCTTTTTGTCCATTCCAGTGTATCTGTTCTTTCTGTACTTTGTGGTCATAAGTATCGCATAGTCAACCGTTGCACCAAGCTGTATGGTTCCGATTACGATGCTCGCGATAAACGGAAGCTTTGTTCCTGTAAATCCCGGAATTCCCATGTTTACAAAGATTGCAAACTCGATGACCGCTACAAGTATGATTGGAAGCGATACTGATTTGAATACTACGAGGATGATAAGGAATATCAATACGATTGATACTGCACTTACACGCTTAAAGTCTGTATCTGTGATAGTGATAAGATCCTTTGTACAAGGTGCCTCACCGATAAGCATTGCGTCTTCGCTGTAACTCTTTACTATCTTTTTAATCTCTGTTATCTGGTTGTTTACCTCATCAGATGCTGTCTCATATTTTGATGAAACAAGCATCATCTGGTAATCACCGTTTTTGAATATCTCCTTTGCCTCATCCGGCACCATATCATCCGGTATTGTAGGTCCAAGTATTGAGTCAAGCGATACCGCAAGCTTTACTCCATCGACCTTCTTGATATCATCTATCATGCTTATGCTGTCTGCCTTTGACATATCGCTCGGCGCGATGATGATATGTGTGGCACCCATAGCATACTCCTTGTCGAGTCTTTCATTGGCCTGCTTACTGTATGCACTGTCAGGCATGGTTCCTGCAAGGTCATAGTAGACCTGATCATGAGTGTATCCGTATATTGCCGGGATGAGCACTACGATGAAAATCACTGCAAGTATCTTATAATGATTTGTTACCCAGCTTGCAATCCTAGAAACATCCGGCATAAGAATCTTGTGCTTTGTCTTCTCGATTGCCTTATCACATGCAAGAATCAGTGCAGGGAGAATTGTTACACATCCGATAACTCCGAATACAACGCCCTTTGCCATTACGATTCCCAGGTCAAGTCCAAGTGTAAAGCTCATGAAGCAGAGGGCTACGAAGCCTGCGATTGTTGTGATTGAGCTTCCTGTTACTGAAACAATTGTGTGGGAAATGGCATGTGCCATGGCTCGCTTCTTGTCTCCGTCATATCTGTCTATCTGCTCCTGATAGCTGTGCCACAGGAAAATCGAATAATCCATTGTTACGGCGAGCTGCAATACTGCTGTCAGTGCCAGTGTCAGATATGAAATCTGTCCCTGTATAAAGTTTGTTCCCAGGTTATAGATAATAGCCATTCCTATGCTTAGGAGGAATAACATCGGAACAATTATTGAATCCATTGTAATTCCCATGACAAGCATTGAAAGCAATGCTGCTATGATGACATATATAGGAGCCTGCTGCATAACAAGTGTCTTTGTATCTGCGTTGACCGCTGCCATTCCTGCTACGAAGCAGTGGTTTTTCACCATCTTATCCATCTTGTTGACGGCTTCCATTGTCTCATCCGAACCCATTGTGTCACTATAGGTGACAAGCATGAGCTGGCTGTTTGCATCCTTGTTGTTGAATGCGTCGTACACCTCATCCGGAATTGCCTCTCTTGGCAATGTGGAATCAGCGATTGTTCCGTACCAGATGACATCATTTACACCCTTAAGGTCCTCAATGTCATCAGCCAGAGTCTCTATGTCCTGATCCTTCATATCCTCCAAGATCACAAATGACAACGCTCCGGTTCCAAACTCATCTACCATGATATCCTGGCCCTTCATAGTCTCTATCTGGCTTGGCAGATAAGAAAGGATATCAAAGTTGATTCTCGTGTTGATAAAGCTGATTCCCGACGGTATAAGCAGTGCAAATGCAACTATCAGTATCAGCACACGATGTTTTACGACTCCTTTTCCAAATTTAATCATTAGATTCACCACTCTTTCTTTTTTTCGTATTGAAGTATAAAAAAAAAGACCGAATAAATAAATATTCAATCTCTTCGATTTGTCATGTGAGATATACAAATCCATCAATTTGTATATCCGATATGACACATATATGATATTGTATTTGATTTCTGACACTTTTTCACAGCATTTTCATATTTATATGAACACATGCCTCTTTATGATTCTGCTTTATGAGCTTGCTTAAGCCGTCATTTTCCATGACAATTGTCCTCTACAGCTCACTTAATATATCATCCATTGAGCGCGTAATCAGATACATGTATGCCTCAGCCATCTCCTTCGGCTCAATGTCATCCATGCCCTGGGCTATCCAGCCCTCCGTGATAAAGCACAACGACTGCGCATAATATGTAGAAATCACCTCAGGTGTGAGCCAGCGGTATTTGGATTTCTTTCCTGTGCTCTTTTCGCTTATGATATTCATAAACATCTCGCAGACGCATTTCATGGCAATCTGATTAAACGTCACTGCCCCCTCCAGCTTTAGTGCTTTCTTGTAAAAAACACTGTTTGCCGAGATATTATTGAGCATCAGCACAATCGCTTCAAAAATCATTCCGGCATTGAGCAGTGGCTTGATGGGCTCAAGCAGCTCGGTTTTGATAATCCACTCTATCAGCTCGTACTTGTCCTGAAAATGATTGTAAAACGTGGGGCGGATAACTCCGGCCTTGTCCGTTATCTCTTTAATTGTAATCTTATCGATTGGCTTTTTCGCTGAAAGCTCTATAAGGCTCTCAGCGAGCACCAGATCTATTGCATTCTTACCTTGCTGTGTCATTACTCATCAAACTCCATCGTGACAAAGTAGCCCTTCTCAGTCTCCCTTACATCCACGACATCGCCCTCGCGGCTTTTGAGCCTCTCGCTGACCACGTAGTTTCCCGACATGGCAATTGCATGCTCTATCGTATAATAATATGAAGTTGGAAGCTTGCTCTCTGTTACCTTCAGATGGTCACCGACCTTGGTAAGTCCGGGTCTCTCCATCTTAAACTCCATCCGACGCATTCTGTCGCCTTTCTGTTACTGCTTAATTGTCCTCTTTTCTATCCTCAACAAACGTTGCCTCAAACTCCTTTTGCTTGTTGTAGGCGCTCTCCGCCTTTGTAGCACGGCTTGTAATCCAGATATTTGATACTCCGTTGAAAATCAGTATGATACCGACAACAACAGTGGCTGTCTTCATTACATCAAATGCATTTGTCACGCAGATTATTCCAAAAATCAGACTGATTATTGAAAAAATCAGGCCGACACTCCAGCCTCCGTAACCGTATTTTCTGGCATCCACTGCCTCAATAATGCTCCTGATGCTGTGAAAAATGAGCACCAGACCGATGACTATAGGTATCAGGCTCACCACAACCTTTGGCTGTACCAGAAACCATATACCTACTGCCAAAACCACAAGCCCCAGCATCGCTGAAAAACCATTCGTGACTATATTCAAAAAATAGCTGCACATATAGACCACTCCGATGATGATAAGCACTACCGCAAGCACATTGGCCACAATCGTGAGCACCGAAGCTCTCCATATGATAAACACCAGTCCCAGCGCTATGCAAAGCACTGATGACAGTAGAAAATCAGCCTTTATTCTGCCTAAAAACTCCTTCATACACGACCTCCTTTATATATCCTGCCCTACATTACTTTTCTAATTCTGTTCCTCTGCACTTTTCTTAACCAGGTCAAGAACAGTCTGAAGCTCAGCACCCTCAACCGGTGCAGCTCCATATCCAAGACGCTTGTAATCCTCTGTAATCTCAACCAGCTCAGTAGTTTTATCGCCCTTCGCATCAATTACAAAATATCTGCCCTGTGATGCAGCATCATCCCACACGAGATAAGCACGGATTGCGCAGTTTGGAGCCATATCCCTTGTCGGAAAATCAACTCTGGTGACATTGAGCGTATCTGAAATCTGCATAGACATAACAGAGAAATCCTCCTCCATATACGGATACATACGCTTCTGCTGATATGCCTCCTCGTACAGCTCATCTATTAGCTTTTCCTTCTCATCGGCGAGTCTGTCCATGAACTCTTTTCCGCCCTCAAACATCTTTGTCGGCAGGAAAATATGCTCATACTGCATACGCTCGAAGATGACATACTGCTCTGCTGTCATCTGTACAGTCTTGCCCTTTGTCGGTGATGTAGGATGTCCCTCTCTTCTGGCCTTTTCCACTGCCTCAATCTTTTCTACAAGAGGCTTTTTGAAAATCAGATTGTGAGTGAACGGGTTGAATGCGATACCATCAAGCTTTGACTCTTTATTTGCCACCATATTGTTGACTGCAAGAAACGGCATATTTACAATGCATGGTGACGGATGATCCTTAGAAAGCTGTGCCTTTGAGGTATAAATCGGCATGAAAGCCTCTCCCTCACCGTTTTTAATAAATAGCGGAATCGGCTTGTTGTTCTCTCCGACATTTGCAGGTACCAGGAATCTGCTCTTAGTGCATTTTTCAATGAGCTTATTGAGCGTCTCCGCCTTTTTGTCGCTTGAATACTGTGTCATCAGCGCCTCAACCTCCGGGTTTTGCACCTCAAGAGTGAAGGCCGGATCATCCTTTAATTTATTTTTGATTTTATTTTTATCCATTTATACTGCTTCTCCTTATATTAAATGCCCGGATTTACATCCAGGCATTATTTTAACACATTTCTTTTATCAACTCAACAATCTTAGTGTCTCTTGCTATCCATTCTTTATCAAGAAAAGCGCTGTTGGCCTTTATTATCTCATCCGGCGTAGCCCATGACAGATGATACTCAAGCCTTATCTCGCTGTCTGTCATCTGTGCTGCCACATGCTCGTCCTTCACATCACAGAAATACACGTAGGTGTGACAGTAATATATCTTGTCAGCCTCAAATATATCGCGTCTCTTTTCTATGACCTTGCCACACTCCCTGATGCTTTCCGGCACGACAAGAAGCCCTGCCTCCTCGCGCACCTCCCGTGCCAGCGCAACCTCGTTGGTCTCGCCTGCATCGATGCCGCCGCCCAGTATCTTGTAGTAGCCCTCACCGGCCTGCTGCATGGCAAGCTTTCCATCCCGGATAATAACAGCGCGCACTGCGAAGCGCTCAAATACCTCCATATCATCGGAATAGTTGTGTTTGTCAAATGTATATAGCGTCCTCATATTTATCCTCCGTATATGGGCTGTAATCATTCATTAGTATACATGGAAAGTAGTTTTATTCTACACCATTTTACAGCGAATTGGAATACTATTATTGACCATTTACCTGCAAAGTAAAACCACGCTCTCAAGTGTTGATAACTTTTCCAAGGAAACCATATGTTCATCCGTCTCTGTAAATCTGATATTTTTTTATCGTAATGAGTATCTGTAACATCTAGATTATCCATCGTCGGAATGTACACTTGCGCCCAGTAGCATTCACGGTATTCTTGCAATAATAGTAATATCTGGTCTTGTTATCTTTTCACCCTGCTTTAGCAATATTTCCATACATTCCTTTTCCACAGCAAGGACATTTTAATATTCCAGACAAAATATGTGCATGTTCCGGATCATGAATTTTTTCACGCCTGTAATTATTTTTTGAACGTTTTTCCTGTGCAAGATTCCAGTCTTCCTCGAAAATAATTGCTTCATGAATTTCCTCATAAACAGAGAAATCTGATTGCTCCACTACATGAGTTTCATTACGGGTTCCTGTTTTCTTCTCTGTACGCCTGCGTCCATATGCTATCTTCCCCATATATACCGGGTTATCAATTATCTTCTTGATAAAGCTGGCCGAGAACCCCGGTATTGTTCCATTCTGACGCAGCTTCTTTGTATATCCATGATTGTTCAGATAATTTGCCACGCCATTGATTCCATCATTGGTATGAATATACCTGTCAAAAATCATTTGAATAATTCCCGCTCCATCTCTGCTACTGCAACAATGATAGATATAAGCAGTTTACCGGCTTCTTTTGAACTGTCAATTCCATCTTCCACGCAGATTAGGTTCACACCATAATCCTGCATAAGCTGTAAAGAGCTGAGTACATCCGCCGCATTTCTGCCAAATCGGGATAATTTAAATACAAGGACGAAATCAACTCCGTCCTTGCCATCTTCAATATCATTCAGCATACGTATAAATTCCTGACGACATTTTATATTCTTACCGGAATGCCCTTCATCGGAATATTCTCCCACAATCTCCATATCCTGAAATTCTGCATATTTTTTTAGTTTGTCCTTCTGTGCATCCAAGCTGTAACCATCCACCTGAATTGCTGTTGATACACGAGTATATATGTAGCATTTTGTTTTCTTTTTCAATACATTCACTCCCCTCTACTGTGGTAAAATCAAAGTTGGATTTTTCAACAGTGTGGCAATAACCGGGGCATATTTAGCTATTCCATAATCTTCAACAATACTGGTTATTCTAGCGCCTGCATCCTTTGATGAAGCACCACATAAGAAAACTCTTTCATCATCAGTTCCATAATCAAGCACGATAAAACGATCATGGAATATACCTCCTGTCTTTTTCATTGATATTTTTACGGATGGATATTCTTTGCAAAAATCCGTAAATTCTATATTGTGAAGTTTATTATTTCCAACATTATCGCTGAACAACGTAATATTTACTCCTGTAGGAGAATTTTTAAGATGTACCAGCGTTCTTAATCCAATATAATTGTCAACGACATATATTGACGACTTTGCCTGCTTATAAATGGACTCATATACCTCATCTGCACTACTAAATTTTGCATTAAACATGAGCCACTTTTCATCATCATCTGAAACAAAGCTGTTCATCATATCAGCCAACTCAGATTTTGTCACAACATCCTTCAAGCCTTCTGCAACATCTGAAATCTGCTTTTCAAGAGATATCATATCTGAGTTGATTTTGCTAATTTCTATTCTGTTGTTAGCAGTTTCCATGCTTAACTGAAGAATTTCCCGCTGACCTATAAGATCTCGATTTTCTAAAATGTAATCTTTCATTTTCTTGAAAGTCTTCACAAGTGCACGGCTTTGTTTAATTGCAAGCTCGCCGTGCAAAACTGTCATAAGCATATATACTCCCTGCTCTGTAAACACATAAGGTTTGTATTTTATATTTGAACCTCTTCCCATATTCAAGGTGAAATTTTTGCACCTTGAAAGATTTTCCACTTCTTCATCATTCAATTCAAACATAAAATCATCGCCTTCAAATTTGGCAATGTTATTCTTAACCTGCCTTTTAAAATTTTTGGTTTCATACCCATAAATTTCTGCCAAGTCTGAATCAAGCATAACTTTTTCCCCTCTGAATTCATAAAGTCGATCCTTCATGTATTCTTCTGTAATTTCAATTACTGCAATTTCTTCTTTCTTCTCTTCTGTCATAAATTTCCTTCCTGATTTTGCGGTCACAAACTGTGACCACAAATATTTTCTGTTTCATGTTTGCGGTACAAAAAATCCACCGCAAAATTCATTCAACCATTTTCATAGCACCTCAAAAATGGTCTACTCATTATTCTTTTCTTCCCTCATTTTGTCATAATACGCTTTATACCTATAGATCGTCCTCTCACTGACATTGTTCCGCTTCGCAATTTCTACCATTGTCATGCCGCTCTCAAACCCAACAAC
>OHXS01000314.1_pt1 | contig 12120 bp, 15 predicted proteins | sample 1580011 | NCBI WGS metagenome assembly OHXS01 (sample SAMEA3882534, study PRJEB24775) | human gut metagenome | biome: human-associated habitat; feature: intestine environment; material: feces | place: Netherlands | collected 2009/2010
ATTTTTTATCCTCCTCTTTGTCGTTTACAACTTTATCAATCTGATCAGTAATGTAATCAATAACATCCTTGCCGGTTTTCCCAATTGCTTGAACATTGTCCGATGTAAGTTCATTTGCAACCATCATTGTATAAACGGTTTCGGTAGTTGGTGTAAGAACTGTTAAAATTACAGAAATAATCCCAATTGAAATAAATAACTTGAATCCATTCTTTGTTAAATCATCAAATCCTATCAAACATATTGCAAATGCAGCTACTGCAACAATCAGAAATAAAGTCCCCACTGCATCTGCTTTACTTGCAAAATAAATCGTCCAAGGACGAATCATCGGCTTCATTATTTTTCATTCTCCTCTGTATCATCATTCTTATTGTCGTTTACAATTTTATCAATCTGGTCTGTGATATAATCAACTACATTTTTACCAGTTTTGCCAATTGTTTGAATATTATCTGGTGTGATTTCATTTACAACTGCCATCGTATATATTGTTTCTGTATTAGGTGTCATGATTGTAATGATAGTCATTACAACACATCCGATAATTGATTTGCTAATAGTTTTTCTAAACTTAAATGGTTCGCTATATTCGGCTAATCCGGCAAAGAAAGCACCTATAGCAATAGATCCGCATATTCCTGCGATCACTCCAAGAAATGTCACTAGATTATCTGCTCTACTAGCGAAATAAATCAACCACGGGCTAATAATCGGTTTCATATTTTTATCTCCCTTATAACTTTCCTATTAAACAACTCCAAGTAAAAGCAATTTGAAACATATGAGTTATCTGATCTTGAATTAAATTAATTTTCTTTTTATTGGCTTTCATATCATCTACTAACATATGTATCAATAAATTCATAACCAATAATAAAGGATTCCATTTACCGCCAATAATCATAAGCGCAATTGTTGGTGGTAACATAATCATAAATGACCAACTAAAGCTATGCATAAATAACGCTGCTAGGTAATCATATTTATATAATTTCTCTGGTACGTTCTTTTCCCACCATGATTTTTGTTTTGCAGATGCCAACCATCCTTGTAAATAATAATCGTCTACAATGTGGCAAAAAATCATTGTAAATAAGATAAATATTTTATATCCAATATTCATATTTCACCTTCATAAAATCGAGAATTTATCGGATTAAACTACATCATCTATTTCCAGGTCTGTTATTTCGATAGCAATTTTAATAGTTGGCTTGTCTATTGCTTCACTGTTTGTTATTCTACTATACGATACAGTAATAAGATCTGATTCAGTATTAAATCTTTCAGCTACAACACTTACGATATCTTTCTCATTTAATTCGTAAATTGTTTTCATTTTTTATGCTCTCCTTTTATAATCATATCTCCAAGCTACAATATCTATATCGCTGCGTCATTCGTCACATGAATTAGGTTCTTCTATAAATAACATAACTTTACTCATTATTATCTTCTCCTGTAATTTCTCTTAAACAATTATTCCAACCAATCTTGTAGCTAGGCATTTTTCCATTGCTTTGAAAATACTCTCTTCCGTACACTCCTGTTAATTTCATTTTATCCGGCAATGGCTTCAAAGGACATCCTTTCATTAACTCATCCCACGAATCACCAGCATTGAAATTTGCATTAGCATCTTGTACTGTGCATTCATCTGCATCGTTTAATAGCGGACAACGTATACATTTCTCTGGCGTATCAATCACTAATACTGATTTACTCATTTTCTTCTCTTACCTCTTTTCTACAAGAATGCTGCGTGTGTACAGGATTGATTCATCTAAACCTCTCAACCAGTTCAATCTTAGGACTTTCCAGATTTGTCAAAATCGTATCTGTCGTATAAATCTTCTCAATCAGTCCATTGTTTTTCAGAAGCTCTCCATCATAAACAGTGTTTTCACAATGAGTTATATAAAGATAAATCTTACCTACACCGGCCTCTTTCAGCTTTTTAGCACTGTGATAAAAAGTTCCGCCTTTACTACAAATATCATCTACAATAAGGATATCTTTACCTGGTAATTGATCAATTTCACCTGATAAATTTAAGCCTTTAATCTCTCCAGTTTCCCAATCTCTATTCTTAATACCAAAAGTATATGGAAGATGTACTGCTGAAGAATATCTTTTCATAGCTCCAGCATCCGGATAAAACATCATAAGATTATTACTTGCAATCTTCTTAACAGTATCCTCAATCATTCGATTCGGGGATCCTACATGTACTTTATTAAATAATGCAGCAGATACATCAGAATGCGGATCTAAAACTTCTACTCTTCCAAAATGTAATGAATTGATAGTCTGAGCAAAATATTTTAAAGTAAATAATTCGTTCTCATACTTAACTCGATCCATACGAGCATCTGGGATATAAGGCATATATAAATTAGGCACTACTCTATGATCCCAACAATATCTAGTAATATATTCAACTGCTGTTAATTCTTCCATTGATTCAAAGAACCATTCAATATTATCTCTACACCATCCTCCGATGGGAGGAATATTCTTAAATAAAAATGTTCCATCCGGATATTTATCAAGTTTGATTTCTACACCGTTTAATTTAATCATTCCAAATCTCCTTATAATCTATTTCTTTTTGTTGCACTATATTATTTCTTGTAAAAACAATCTCAAAATCTGAAATCTGTTTCGTTCCAACAAGCTGAAATTCATAAACTTTATATCCAAGTTCCTTCAGTTCAAGAACATCAGTAAGGCTGAACCAGTGTTTTAATGTTTCCTTTGATGGTGCTGCTGAGAACCACTGTTTTCCACCTTCTCTGTACAATTCACTATCTTCCATCGGTAAGCTTCTACTTAATCCTTCTGAGAGCTGGTCAAATACAGGATTCCATGTTCCATCAAAATTCCGCCACAGTCCATGTTTTTCAACTTGGTCTTCTACTCTATACCCAAAAATCATTTTTTCTCCTACTACATTAATCCGCATCAAATCTTTGTGTTACTTTAACTTGATTAAATTAATCCACCTTATCCTTTACTTATGCTCAATATCACAGGTAGTTATTACAGACGGATTATTCAAATGATTACCATTGCAGAAATTATTAATAAAATCCACCTGTCTTTGAAAGTAATCAATAGATTCACATAATGAAGTTTTCGCTTCGCTTAATAATCCTGCGACAATTGTACTAATCTTAAACAGTTCATTTTCTTCATCATCATATTCAATACCATCTGCATGATTAAATGGACAAATCATCCCCTCATTTCTACATATAATAAAATCACCATTCTTTTTATAGATTGAACAAACTAAAATATCATCGTCATAATGTCCATCAAATTCCAAAATCTGCAATGTTTCCACATCATTTTTTGTAACGATTTTTGTTGTGATTGTTTCATCACAATCATTATCATATAAATAATTCTGAATATCCTCTAATGTAATTTCTTCTAATTTCTTCATTTCCACAGTATTTTCTCCTACCATCTTATTTCTCTCCTATCACATTAATCTGGCAACTTTTCATCACTTCTAAAGCTGCTTTATGCTTCTCCGGTGAAGTCCCGGCACAGCATGACGCATCAACTGTAATTTCTATATCCGGATAATGTGTTTTTAATACTAATGCATTAGTTACTACACAGATATCTGTGCATACACCAATAATTTCAACATCATAACAACATATCCAATGGCTTATATTCCATCTATATCCAAAAGTATTTTTAGGATAAATCTTTTCCATTGTTGAAAGTTCAACATTTAATTCTGGAATAATTTCATAGCCAGAAGTTCCTACAATACAATGTGACACTGGAAGTTTTTTGCCTTCTGGTGTTTCCAAATAATCATCGTAATGAGTATCAGTTGTAAAAATAATCACATCATCTCTTGATCTATATTCTTCCACTTTTTTCACTATATTCGGTACAACTGCCTGAGCTTCCGGTGTACCTAGCGAACCTGTCACAAAATCATTCTGAACATCAATAACAATCAAAATTTTCTTTTTATTTTCCACAAGTACTACCTCCAAGAGTCATTCTCCCGAATGGATATTCTACAACTCTATAGCTACAAAGAATCTCCATTTCTTTAACAACGTCTCCTTTACACATCTCTAATAAGACACCAATCTCTTCTGCTACTTTTTTAATTTCAACTTTTTTCTCTTCTGCTGAACTTAAGGTAATAGTTCTCATTCCTCTAGTATAATCAGAAGTCATATCATAAATATTATTTGGTATTTCAACTTTAAACCCGGCATCTTTTAGATCATTCATGTGTAAAATTAAATCATGAGTATATTCATCTTCTGCAAGCAATTCCATTAATTTAATTTCAGCTTCCTTATCAATCTTTTCAATACTTCTTTTCTCCCAAAGTTCTATAATTGACATATCATTTTCCTTTCTTGTAAAATTATTTAGCTCATTTTCTTTAAAATAAAAATCTCCTTCTTCTGATTCTTCATTGTAATAACTAGAGATATGTATTCTTATATTGTTAGAATAAACTGTTTTTACAACGCCTGTAGCACCTGCAATATCATATTGTTTATATTTTTTAGGCACTATTATTACTTGTACTATATCTCCTACTTGAAACATTTTTTACTCCTTTCTATTTATTAATCCACCCAGAGAGACTCGAACTCTCACGCTATTAAGCATTAGAACCTAAATCTAACGTGTCTGCCAATTCCACCATGGGTGGGTACAACTGGCAGTTCAACTGCCAATTGTTAATAATGAAAGCGACTATTATATTTACTTATTCACTACTTACCAGCCTTGTACAAACTAAGAGCCAAGTATAATCATGCTCATAAACTTTTACCAAGGATTTGATAAATCTTTATTCTTTATGCTTTATTCTTTAATCTTTAAACTGGGATAAACTTTGAATTTTGAATTTTAAGATTTGAGTTTTAATCTTTGAACTTTACAGTACTATGGCTATCTGCCTCATCCAATAATATAATATATTAAGCTTACAGGTCCTATACGACCACGTAATCCTAATCCATTTTGTATTTTATACTATTATCTACTGTATAAGTAATGCTGTGGTTTCTTTATTGTTTTATATATGTCTAACCCAGCTAAAAAGACATATAGATTATAGTTTAAAGTTTTCGATAAGCAGTGAATATATCTTAGTATGTAATTTCTATTTCTGTCAGAGAATTACTTACTGAAAGTGCCGCATCTACTTCAGCAGTGAACTCTGCAATTTCTGTTTCTAAATCCTCCATTTCTTTAAGAACACCAATTGGATCAACAAGTTCCATTGTCTGAGCTTCTATATAGGCTTCTCTAGTTTTTGTAAACTCTTCAGTAGAGGTTTTACCTTCTTTGCTACCATAGAGCCCTACAACATAATTTTCAGCTTTATCTTCCAATTTACCATTCTCAGTTATGATCTGAGCCATAGCAGCATCATACTGTTTTTTAATTTTCTGTTTTAAAAGTTTCTTGAAGTCCATTCCATGATTTTTCATTTCAATAGCTTCAGCTACTGTATACTCTTTATCAGCAACAGTGACTTTAGTTACTGCATTTGAAAGAACTACAGCTCTTTTAATAGCTTCTCTTCTCTTGATTAAATCAGTTGCTTTATCATAAGAAGATTTCATAACCCCTGTGTAAACTTTGATATCTACACCTTTGACTTTTGTGTTAGAATGCTTATTTGAAATACAAGCTTCTACACTGTTAATTGCTTTTACAATACGATCATCTAAGATCTTCAGTTCCGCTAATGCTTTGTGTACATTCATTTTTTCTGTTGTCATGATAAATACCTCCTGAATTTTAAACTTTAATTTAATTGCCTGTGATAAGAGTGGACTCGAACCACCGACCTCACTTTTGTAGTGCGCTCTTTCTCCCAACTGAGCTACTTATCACTTTTCATGCATGACCTGTCGTGCTGCAGTCACAACAGGATTATGTGTTCTTTGATCAGCTCAATTCCCTACATTTTCTCTAAAGCTGAATGTTTGTCTCATTACAAAACATCTCAAAAACTATCTGTCTTTCCAGCGCCATCTGATTCTCACTACCAAATCAGCAACGGCTCTTTACTATTGAAAATTAGAGCTCTCAAAAGTCACTCCTTCGTCAGGAGAAATGGAAACTCTGGGACTCGAACCCAGGACCGACCGGTTATGAGCCGGTTGCTCTAACCAACTGAGCTAAGTTTCCATAGTGGGTGAACTTTGAAAACACCCACATATAAAAACGTAACAACTATAATGATTGATTTGTAATCATGTCAGCTACACGAACAGTCGTCACCATTCCGTTGCCCCATCACTCACCTCTGCCTCGCTGACTCAATTACTTTTTTGCTTCATAACTAATCTACACATCTGCTTAACCAGATCATCCTCCAACTTCCCACTTACAACCTCATTAGCACAAAGCACATCTATATAAATGTTTTGTACATCCAAACCATTGCTACCAATGCACTGTGTTCCCTTTCTCGAACAGGTTCCAGTTATTAAACCATCCAAATTTTCACTTAAGTTTTATCTATGTTCGCCATGAACATAAGTAGGTATACCTTAGTTCTATTGGTTACCTCTTTGGCCTTCAGAGCTAACTTAGAACTACGGGGTAGATGGGATTCGAACCCATGAATGCAGCAGTCAAAGTGCTGTGCCTTACCGCTTGGCCACTACCCTCTATAGATACCTATGAAGGTATCTATATATAGATTATTTACACTGTATAATGCAATTCTCTACTTTTTGTTCTTACAAAAGTCATATATGCTGGTTTCATTTCTTTGATGATCTTTTCATCTTCTTCATCATTGTAGTAATTATCATTTTCTAATTTAATATCATTTCCAGATACATAAATGATGCCTTTCTTATGATCAAACTCACAATCAAGAACCTTACAAGAAGCATCTACATAAGTTCCTTTAAAGCAGAATTCCGGTTCAATCCTTGCACTCTTATCAAAGAAATCAATGGTCAATTTTGTGGTTGCCTCAGAACCATCTTCAAGATGTAGAGTGACTTCATATATAATACTGTTTAAATTAATAATATTTAGATCTTTGATTGCTATCTCAAAAGGCTCCCCAAAATTCAACTCGAATGCGATTGCTCTTAAACAATCATAGTTTAAATCTACTTTGTGAGCAAAAGAAATTACTTTTTCAATTTCGCTGTAATACTGTTTATCCAACTTGTCTTCTAAGTATTCTGTAATTTCAACATCTGACGGATACTCAAATCTAAAATGATAGTGAAATCTTCCAGGTCTGTTTACTAAATAACTATTTAACGAGTTGAGGTCATTACAAGTAATCACAAACATTTTCTTCCCTTGAGACAATCCATCAAACAATGTAAGCATTTCTGTTTGAGGATCTGCCATGCCATCAGCAGCTTTAATACTACCAAATGTTTTATCAAATTCATCGAACAACACCATTACTTCCTGTTCAATTTCTTCAATAAAGCTTGCAATTCCAGGAATATACGTGTCTACAATGATAACTGGTAAACCAACTTTTGTTGCTTCCACAGCCAATGTCTTTGCAAACAATGATTTACCGATTCCTTTATTGCCTGACAGGATAACGCCAAGGTTCTTTTCTGCTTTTGGAAAAGCCTTAAGAACTTTTTCAACCTTACTCATATGTACTCCGTAGGTTTTTTCTTTGATTTCTATGTCTGCATATTTTTCTAAAAAGAAACCAGAATTCTTTTGAAACCTCACGACATAATTCTGAGCCGGAAGCTTGTCGAAAGTTTCTAATGAATCGTCGTAAGTTCTAAATGTGTTTCCTACCTTAATAATTCTCATTTTTTATTCTCCTGTTTTATATCATTGTTTATATCGAAAATCAATGCCCTTTAACATCTGCTTCATGTAATAACATCACATCTGAAAACATCTGTTTTCCAATTAAATACTTATCTTTATTCTTTGCCTTGTTTGATTGCGATCATGATAAATAGGGATGCATATGATAATAAATCAAATTTGCTGTATAAAAAGCATCATATATATCTTTTCCTGTAACCACACCGGAAAAATCAAAACATGTTAAATACTCATAAGCTCCAACACAATGATGCTGATAGTAATGACAATAGCTATCTTCTTCACCTTTTCTATTAATTCTTGATTTAGTGAAAAGCTTTCCAATATCATGGAGACTGGCTGCCACCCATAAATTTTCTTCTCTAGGCACTCCTTCTGAAACCTTTTTCAAATGTTCATAAAGAGTCAAAGAGTGATGCGGATTCTCTTGATCAAAGTCACGAGCCATATCTATTAATTCTTTTATATCTTTATGATCATCTTGTACAACTCTAATTTCATTGAACCCTTCATGGTACATTGGTGGAGAAAATACTTTCCTCATTCTGGTAATCACTTCGTCTGGAACTGAATTTTCCCTTTTTGAGTTGTCCTTTAAACATTTTTCATACGTCTTCAAAAACATAACACACGTTTTATAAACATGTTTAGGAACTGTTTTTAAAAAATGCACTCTTCTTTTCTTTACCAAATTAGTAGCATCATAAATAACCGAATGCATTTTCAAATCTTCCAGTATTCTACGATGCAGTTCTTCAAATACTTTACTGTTGTCTGCGTCATCATAATTATCTCCATACATTTCTTCTCTGAGTTTATCAGAAGAGTGCACTATATAATCAGGATGAGTTTCTGAATACTCTTTAGCCCATGTACTTTTACCAGAAGCAGGTAAACCTACCAGCATAATTAATTCATTCATTATGTAATCTCCTCTATTTCTTTGCAAATCTTCTCTGCTATTTCTTTAGATATGTACTTCTGATTAAAGAATTCTTGTCCAATATCTGATCTAATTTGATATTTTTGATTATCTGGATTAGGTCTCCCTTCTCCATTTACAATTTGAGGCAACGAAGCAGTCTGAAGATAATCTATATAGTATAAATCCTCTTTTATGCTTCTTCGTTTCTCTCTAATCACTTTCCTAATTTTATATGCCCAATATCCAGAAGTAACATTCAGTTTATTGAATTCTATATAGTGATCAAGATCCTGAGATATAAGCTCCAGTTCCTTTAGCTGTTTTTCTAAAGGTTTTCTATTACCTAATATTTCTTTAATAGGCAATATGCTGTCATCTATTTTCTTTTTATAATCACCAATCTCTACAAGAGATTTATTCTGCTGTACAAAACCAACTCTCTCATCAACTGATGTTACTTTCCAAGGGGCGTATATGCTTAAATTTTTAGGAATTGTTGATATCCTGTTTAAAGCTTTCGGTACATTGTCAAACTTCTGAGCAGATTTTAAATCCACCACATGAGGAGGACTTCCATGTTTAAATACCAAATAATTTCCAGGATATTTTTCACTTTCTAAAACATATCTCATTTTCCTCTTCCTTTTGTGATATATGTATTATAACATACTTCGTATTCTGTGTCAACAAGTTTTTTACAAACTTGTTTATCGGTTGAAACTGTTCTCCTTTCTCTTAACTTGCTCTAAGTATACCATAGTCATTTCACCTTGTCAACACTTTTTTACAAACTTGTTTATAAATTCTTTTTCTGAAATAATCGGGATACCAAGCTGCATAGCTTTCACATTCTTGCTACTCTTTGACAATGTATCATTATTAATAAGGTAGTTAGTTTTTTTAGTTACTGATCCTGTGACTTTACCTCCAAGAGACTCTATTTTCTCTACTAGAGCTGCTCTATTGGCAAACTCGGTGAGTGTCCCAGTAATACAGAATATTGCCCCATTCAAAACATCTTTTACCGTCTCCTGAGAAATTTCTTCAAACTGGAATTCCGCAGCAAGCTCAGTTATGTATCTTTGATTTTCTTCAAAATAATTTTTCAAAGAAGAAGCTTTCGCAAAACCAAAGTCTTCCAAACATGTAAAATCATACTGAGAATCCATATCTTTAATAAAGCTATCAAAAGCTGTTTTTAACCCTTTTTCTCTTGCTCTCTTCTCTTCAACAATGTTTAGCTGCTTACTAACACTTCGACCGATTAAAGGTATGGACAGCCCATAAAGGAATTTAGGCAGAGTTGTCTTGCGGCATTTTTCTATTGATTCCAGGATTTTATCAACTTTTTTTGCTCCTAACCCTTGTAATGTCACTAACATTCCCCGGCAGTCTTTTAGATAAAATAAGTCTAAAGGCCCTTTAATAAATTCTTTCTCTATTAATAGACTCAGAGTAGATTTAGAAAGCCCTGTAATATCATGTGCTTCTTTGCTTACAAAAGTACATAATTCACCAAGAAGTTTCCCTTTACATTCAAGGTTCATGCACTGAAGCTCTTCTGTCTCATTTTCACCTGTAATTTTTACATGACCACCACAAATAGGGCACTTGTCAGGCACAGTAAACAATTTATCACTGTTTCTGGTCAGATTCTCTGCAATCTGCGGAATGATCATATTTGCTTTATATACAGTGATCGTATCTCCTACTGACAGTTCATAACTTTTGAAAATACTCACATTATGTAAACTAGCTCTTTCAACAATAGTATCATCTATTTCAACCGGATCAAAAACTGCCACAGGTGTTAACTGTCCAGTCTTTCCCATGCTCCATTCCACATCTCTAATTACTGTTTCAAACTTATCATCTGCAAATTTATATGCCAATTGTGATCGAACATGATGTGATGTGTTCCCTAAGCTTTCACTATAATCAATGTCATCATATGAAAATACGATTCCATCAATAGGAACATCTTTTTCTCTTGCGGTTTCTCTAAGTCTTTTAATATTCTCTTCAATATTATCAACTTTCACCCAAGGGACCACTTCAAATCCCAGCAGATCTAATATCTGTAATCTTTTCATGAAACTATTTCCATCTATTCCACGAACGGCCTTCCAAGCAACGAACTTGATTTTTCTTTCTTTTGTGACGGAGTTATCAAGCTGTCTAACAGAGCCAGCAGTTAAATTTCTGATATTCTTAATACCATTATCTTTAATATATTTTTCTAATTCTTCACCAAAAAGTCCCTTTCTTTCTCCATCTTTTTTCAGATCAATATCTTTTAGCTCTTTAAGATGAGTATAATGATGAATCTCCATGACAGCTTCTCCATCAATTACTACTTCATCTTTATAAGGAATTTCCTTTGGAAGATTTACAAAACTGTTTGCTGTATGTAAAACATTCTCTCCGATGATTCCATTCCCTCTAGTTTCTGCAGCAATCAATTTACCATCTATATATTTTACTGAAATAGTAAGCCCATCCATTTTTAGCATAGCCAATCCTGGCAAACCATTCATAAAACTTTCAACTTCATTTATATCTTTTGTTTTGTCTAAGGACAACATTGGATGATCATGTTCGACTTTTTCTAACTCACTAACTGTTTCTGAGCCAACATTGATAGTGGGACTGTTGGCTAAAATAATACCTGTAACTTTCTCAAGTTCTTTAAGTCGATCATATTTTTTATCATATTCATAATCAGAAATTAGAGACGTATCTTCCATATAATACGCATGAGCATATATGTTTAATTCTTCCACTAATTCACGCATTTCTTTTAAAAGCACTCTTCTTCCTCCATTTTATATAATATAACATAATCTTTACCATGAACAAATTTTTCCCCTTCTCCAACCGGAACCTCTTCATATAGCTTTGGTTCCAATCTTATGTAGGAATCTCCGGTTTCTACTCTTACAACATCTCCCTCTTCATATATATTTTCAATTACAAAGTTCATCCACCCCATTTCCATGCCATTTATGTGACAAATTAATCCAATTCTCTCCTCAGTTCCAAAACATTCATAAAGTCTCTCTAACACTGCAATCCCTCCAATGCCCGAACGCTTGTTCGCTTGTTATGTTTAAATATTACCACACACAGCAAATTAAGTCAATCTATGTGTGGTATTATCTATTATAAATAATTATAAAACTTATTTTTAAGAGCTCCTTTGCCATAAGAACTTATATTATAATTTGAACTAACCATTTCAACATACTGGCTTTCAAAGACATCTTCTTTAGAAATATTATATTTCTTCATTATTTCTCTAAATTGTTCTACAATTCCGGCTGTATAGAGCCGAGGAATAGTCAAATATG
>OHXS01000341.1_pt1 | contig 11544 bp, 12 predicted proteins | sample 1580011 | NCBI WGS metagenome assembly OHXS01 (sample SAMEA3882534, study PRJEB24775) | human gut metagenome | biome: human-associated habitat; feature: intestine environment; material: feces | place: Netherlands | collected 2009/2010
GTTGGATGTATTCTTTTGTAACAAAAGCGATTGTTTGTATGCCCAAATGTTCAGCAATTTCTTTTCTTGACTTTGGTGTTTTACAAAAAGAAATTAAATCATTATTTTCATCAGTACCCTTAGTTTCAGCTTTTTGCTTGTTGTATAACGTAACAACGAACTCATTTCTTTTATTTTCAAATACAGGGTCAGGCAATCCATACTCTTTCATTTCTCTACGAATTGTTGGGATTCCGGAATATCTGTTTTCTGTTTTCAATAAGAATTCAGACATCGTTGCAAGTGTAGGATTTCTAAGATCCGGTCTAGCTTTTCCTAGATCATTTACGGTCATTCTTCCATATAGACTTCCAGGACTGTGAATTTCTAAACGGTCGGTGAAGAAACAAATTTGAATGGGCGTCCCCTCTGTATAAATACTATAATCGCGATGAATTAAAGCATTTAGAATCGTTTCTCTTATGGCATTAATTGGATATTCCACTCGATCTTCTCTTTTACCGCTATTTGGATTAATGATGGTTTGAATTTTCATGTTTCTTTTGCAAAAGGCTATAGCTTCATCTAGCATTTCGGATAAAGTGCCTTCAATCCTTTTGTTATCTAAGAAACGAATTCCGTCCTCTGTAATATCACCAATTGACTTACCAGGAACAACAATTGCAGTAATAGCTAATTGGGGAAGTAATCCTTGTGGATAAATTCCAAAATTTAAAACAGAAGCCGATGTAGGAATGGTATTGTGTGTGATGGATAACAATTCATAGATTTGATCTTCAGATAATTTTGAAAAACCAGGACGATTTATCTTCATTTGTAGAATGAAATTATTAATATCAGTTTCTCTTAATAAAGACAAAGTAGCACGTTCAATTGGTCTTTCATCGTCATGAACATGGGCTTTAAAAGATTCAAAATTATAAATTTCATAGTCTGTCATTGGCAAATCTGCATCACCAACACGGACATAAGATCCTTTTACTTTTCCTGCTCCTGCATAATAACAAGGACGATTTGTTATATCGACAGCAGGAATTTCTGCACTGCAGATATTAGCTCCTTCATATTCGGTAATGGTGAAAATAGCGCGAACCTGAGGAACCATTTGATTACATTGTTCCGTTACTTTCTTCTGAAGATCTTGTAAATCGTATACACCTACAGGTTTAAAATCTTGTGCTTCATCAAGTCCAAATACAATTATTCCACCACCATCTTGATTGGAAAAGCTTGAAAGAGTGTCATATAAGCGCTTTGGTGTTCCACCATGAGCAGCTTTTACCTCAACTGTTTGAGATTCAGCTTTTGTTTTAATAATTTGTTTAATTAAATCATCTAATTCAACACTTAACATATTTTCTCCTTTCTACTTTACTGAGTTAATTAAATTATAACGAAAAACTTAACTAAATTCAATTAAATCAACAATTCATTTCATTAAAATTGAAATAAGTGAAGTAATCTACTGAAAATGATGCTTACTTCACTTATTTTTTGATGACTTATATTTTTAAGAAATTCATTACTAGTTTGACCATTGTTTCTTTTTCTTCAGGTCTGGATTCTGCAATCATTAAAGTAATGGCTACAAGTGCACTGTCTGAAATAATCTGCTTTCCATCTATAATAAGATGTTTATTCTTATTTAGAAACTCTAAGAATATAGATGCACCTATACGTTTGCAACCATCAACGAATGGGTGATCTTTTATTAAGAAGTACAGAAGGTTTGCAGCTTTTTCTTCGATACTTGGATACAATTCAGTCTCAAAAACATTTTGGTAGATAGCCGCTAAGATTCCATTGAGTTTTCCTTCCTCTTTTTCAATACCAAATACATCTGAAAAGTTGCCATATTTCATAGAATCAACCAATTCACGACATTCTTCATAGGTTAAGCAATAAATAGAAAATATACCATCTGGTTTAGGGATGGTTCCATGATCATAGTCATCTAGAAGCGTTAATGCATTAGAATAAGCTTCAACAACACTTAATACTTCTTTCTCTTCAATATTAAGAGTCGAAGCAAGCATTCTGGATTGAATAGCAATTGTTTTGTTTAACACATCTAAACGTTTTTGATTTACTGCATAACCTTTGATCATATAATCTTTTAAAATTGAAGTTGCCCATCGCCTAAATGAAGTTGCTTTTTTAGAATTTACACGATATCCAACTGCAATAATTGCATCTAAATTATAAAAATCCATTTTACGAGTTATTTTTCGATTACCTTCAATTTGAACTTGTTCCATTTTGGAACAAGTTGCTTCTTTAAATAGTTCTTCATCATTGTATATGTTTTTTAGATGTCTAGTTATTGCTTGTGACTTAACGTCAAATAGTTCTGCCATTTGTTTTTGAGTTAGCCATACAGTTTCCTCATTTGGAGAAACTGTTACATCAATCTGTAAGTCACCATTCACAAACTTAATTATTTCATTGTTCATGTATTCACCATTATTATGCTGGAAGCATATTCCTTTAAACAAAATATAGCATGCGGATACATCAAACACAAATCAGCCAACATGTATTTCATCATAATAAAAAGCTCCTTTCTACATAGCCAGTGTTTGACTGGTATGTAAAAAGAAGTTGCTATTCAATACAGGATTTAGGACATTTTAATGCACTTTTTAGCTAAAATAGGTTGTGGGGGCAACGTCATCCGAACGAAAAACCGTTCGCAGACGTTCTAAAGTCACACTTTTTAGGGGGTATTTTGCTAAGAATCTGCTAATAGGAGGGGGTAATACGTCACAGATTGGAACGGTATTTGACACCACAAGAGCGTTCGCCTGGCATTAGCAAGATTTTCGAAAAAGGCGGTATTTATCAACAAATAACGATACAATAAAAACAAACATTTGGGATTTTTTGGCCTTTCTCCTAAGCGAAAGGTCGTAGGTTCGACTCCTATCTGGGACGCCAATTTTAAGGGATTTAACAGGATTTTTAATGGATTTTGGCCCGTGAATGATAAAAGAGATTTGTCTGATGTGTGTTCATCATTCAAATCTCTTTTTGTTTTGTGATAATAACATCGCTTCATCTTTATTTTTACTTAAAGATAAACGTTCATATAATGAAGAATCATATTGTCTTTTTAATTCTGATAAACTCCAATCGTTATTTACTGATTCAATTTCATAAAAATGTCTTTCTTCAATATTTGAAATTCTCATTAGTTTCAAATAATGTGACCAGCTTAAATAAAATTTACGCTCTGTAACAGTTGTAGGGTAGTTTTTGAATTGGCTAAACACTGTTTGGCTAATTGAATTATTTGAGTATATAAGATAGAATTGACGAAAATTTTTTAAATTCGATATAGAATATCCTTTACCATAATGTTCAGTCAAAAAGACGATAAGTTTCTAATTATATATTTACCATATTCTGCTCGATTATCGCCATTTTGTTCTTCTTCAATAATCATTCGTCCAATTTCAAAATATGTTTAGACCATGGCAATATTCACAGCAGTCTTAACATTTTTCTTGGCTTCTTCGATTAATAAAGAAACTTTATTTAGAAATTTGTTGCTTACTTCATTCATATGTAATACACCACGCTTTCGCTAAATATTTTCATTATAATTGCATTTACCATTTATATCTATAGTACATTTAGTACATTGTATATAATGTTTTTCTTGCGAATTCTTTTCTGATGAGACTACAGACAAGAGAGGAGCAGTACCTATAGAGCCATGGGACATAGGTCTCCTAAGAAGTAACCATAGTTAAAGCCGTGGAACTTAAAAAGGTGGTAACAAAGAGTCCGATTTGAACAATGGCATATAGAAATGTCGAAATAAGAAATCAGATGATTCATCACGAAAGTGATTGAGTTCATAAAGTTGGTCGCCGTGACCGAAAAAGGCTGAAAAAGCCCGAAAATACGGCATTTGTTCCTATAGTTAAATGGATATAATAAGCGCCTGCTAAGCACTAGTTGTGGGTTCGATTCCTGCTGGGAACATTTTTTGCAACAATGATTGAAAAAATTCATTGTTGCTTTTTTATTTTATGGTGCCAAACAGGGGCTGCTGGATGTGGTCTTCCACAGTCTGCGTCATACCAGCGTTTATGAAGAAAAAATCAAAAGCTCTTGACTTGGAGTTAACTTCAAGTAGTATGCTAATCGAAACAGGAGGTAAAAAGATGAAGAAATTATTGATTATATATTATTCATGGTCAAATGGAAACACGGAAAGAATTGCAAAAATGCTGCAGAGTGAGACTGATAGCGATATTCTAAAAATAGATACCGTAGTTCCATATTCTGGCAGTTATGATGATGTGGTAAATCAGGGACAGAATGAAGTGCAGTGCGGATACGAACCTGAAATTAAACCGCTGGATATCAATATTGCAGATTATGATGTCATCGCAGTTGGGACACCTACATGGTGGTACACAATGGCTCCGGCTGTAAAAACATTTCTGCACCAACAGGATTTTACCGGAAAGACAGTAGTACCTTTTATGACAAATGGTGGCTGGCCAGGGCATGTAATAAAGGATATGAAAGCAGCCTGCAAAGGCGCAAATGTGGTTTGCGATATGCAGATACAGTTTGATTCTACAGGTGGAAGTAATCTGGAGACACCTCAGGAACAAATTAATGAATGGATACAGAGTGTGAAAAATCTTTTTTAAATTGTGGAGGAAGAATATGACAATAAAAGAAGTGTCAGAAAAATATGGTATTTCACAGGATACCCTCCGTTATTATGAGAGGGTTAATGTGATTCCTAAAGTTACAAGAACATCCGGAGGAATTCGGGATTACCAGGAAGAAGATCTTAGATGGGTTGAGCTTGCAGTATGCATGAGAAATGCAGGACTTCCCATAGAAAGTCTGATTGAATATCAAAGGCTATTTAGGGCGGGAGATTCTACAATACCGGCGAGACTTGAGTTGTTGAATGAGCAGATGGATATTCTTCAGAAGCAAAAAGAGCAAATAGAGGAAACTATGGACAAGCTTTCTTATAAGATATCACGGTATGAAGAAGCAGTGAAAACAGGAAAACTGGTATGGACAAAGGAGGAATAGTACAAATGGCAAAGCTGGTAGCATTTTATTCAAGAGCAGATGAAAATTATTTTGGCGGTTCCATGAAATATATTCAGATTGGCAATACCGAGAAAGCTGCAAAAATGATAGCTGATATGACAGGAGCAGACCTTTTCAAAATCGAGCAAAAGATTCCCTATGCCGCTGATTATAATACCTGCATTGCACAGGCAAAAGAGGATAAACAGACAGAAAAACGACCAGAGATACTAAATCTGCCACAGGACATAGATCAATATGACGAGATTTATCTTGGATACCCGAATTACTGGGGAACCATGCCTATGGCTGTATATACTTTTCTGGAAAGTTATGATTTTACAGGAAAGAAAATTCATCCATTCTGTACGCATGAAGGAAGCGGATTGTCAAATACGGAGAGTGATATTAAAAAAAGTGCAAAAGGTGCAATGATTGAGAAAGGCATTGCGATACATGGAAGCAGCGTAGATCAAGCGAAAGATGTACTTGAAAGATGGATAAAGAAATAGAGGTTAGAAAAATGGAATGCAAGGAAATACGTGTTGATATAAGAAATGCGTCAATAAAAGAAAGTACAGAAGGGCAACGTCAGACAAAAATATTATTTCAGATTAATCATACAATGCCTTTTACTGATGAATATAATCATTTATTAAAGGAATTGTTTGGAAATAACCTAGGAGATGGGAGTAGGATATCACCACCGCTTAATGGAGCATGTGTTGGAAGCGTAAAGATTGGCAGGAATGTATTTATCAATACTAATCTTCTTGCAATGGCAAGAGGTGGAATAACGATTGAAGACAATGCTATGATTGCTGCAAATGTACAGCTTATTTCCAATAATCATGATCCATATGATTTGTGTACTCTGACTTGTAAGCCTGTTCTGATAAGAGAATATGCCTGGGTAGGAGCTGGAGCTACGATACTTCCGGGAGTAAGTATCGGAAGACACGCAATTGTGGGAGCTGGATCTGTAGTGACAAAGGATGTACCGGATTATGCAGTAGCAGTTGGAAATCCGGCAAAAGTAATAAAAATGCTTGATAAAGAAAAATTTCAGGAGGACTAAAAAGATGGAAAATATGAAGTTGAATAACAATTTGGAATGTCCAATGCTTGGACTAGGAACTTTTATGTTATCACCAGAGGATGCCTACACAAGTACATTAGAGGCATTAAAAATGGGATATTCCCTAATTGATACAGCAAATGCTTATGTAAATGAGCGTGCAGTTGGAAGAGCAATCAAGGATAGTGGAATTGACAGAAAAAATATATTTCTATCAACAAAAATATGGGCTAGTGAATATGAAAATGAGAATGCTGTAGAAGAAACTCTAGAAAGACTTGGTGTTGATTATGTGGATTTACTTTATATACACCAGCCTGCAGGCAACTGGCTTGCCGGATACAGAATGCTTGAAAAAGCGTATAGAGAGGGCAAAGCAAAATCCATTGGTATCTCGAATTTTGAAGGAAAATATATGGAAGAGTTGGAAACAAAGTGGGAAATTGTACCTCAGTTTATTCAGGTGGAAGCACATCCATATTTCACACAGAAAGAACTTCGTGTAACTTTAGACAAATATGGAATTAAGCTTATGAGCTGGTATCCGCTGGGACATGGAGATACAGCATTAATGAATGAGTTGGTATTTGCAGGACTTGGCAAAAAATATGGAAAAACACCTGCACAGGTTATTCTCCGTTGGCATACTCAGATGGGATTTGTTGTAATTCCTGGAAGTAAAAATGCAGAACACATTAAGGACAATATGGATATCTTTGATTTTGCATTAACAGATGAAGAAATGGAACAGATTGCAAAGCTGGACAAGAATGAAAGATATTATCACCGCACGGATGAACAGCTTGTACAGTTTGCAAACTGGAAACCGGAGTTTGAAAAATAATATGAAGAAAATAGTACAGACAGCAGGAAGAAATCAGTTGGGCGAGTTTGCTCCACAATTTGCCCATTTTAATGATGATGTTTTGTTCGGAGATAATTGGAACAATCAGGATATTGATGTGAAGACAAGAAGTATTATTACCGTGGTGGCACTCATGTCATCAGGAATTACAGATTCATCCCTTAAATATCATTTGCAGAATGCAAAAGCACATGGTGTTACGCAGAAGGAAATCGCTGCCATTATAACGCATGTTGCATTTTATGCAGGCTGGCCTAAGGGATGGGCGGTATTTAATCTGGCAAAAGAGGTATGGGAAGTGAATGAAGGAGACTTGCCATACGAAGATGAAGCTATGAGATCACACGCAAAAGAAATGGTATTTCCGATTGGTACACCAAATGATGGTTTTGCACAGTACTTTAGTGGAAAGAGTTTCCTTGCACCTGTATCAACCGATCAGATTGGGATATTCAATGTAACATTTGAGCCTGGATGCAGAAATAACTGGCACATTCATCACGCAGACAAAGGTGGCGGACAGATTCTTGTCTGTGTGGCAGGAAGAGGATATTATCAGGAAGAGGGAAAAGAAGCAGTAGAAATGAAACCTGGTGATTGCATTAATATTCCGGCTGGAGTTAAGCACTGGCATGGAGCAGCACCGGATAGCTGGTTTTCTCATCTCGCTATTGAGGTGCCTGGTGAAAATGTCTCTAATGAATGGTTGGAATCAGTCAGCGGTGCCGATTATGAAAAATTGAAATAACTGTTATTATGCCAAATTTAAATTATCGTGGCACTCAAGATGGCACTCAAGATGGCACTCAAGATTTTGATACACTAATAATGAACATGATTGAAGAAAACAATAAAATCAGTGCAAAAATCATGGCTGAAAAATTAGGTGTCAGTTTAAGAACAGTTCGACGCCTCATTAAAGAAAATGATCAAATTGAATATGTGGGACATGGATTTAGCGGATATTGGAAAATTAAATAGTTTCCTAGAAAGAAGTGATTATAATTGACACGAATACATTGCCCTCATTGTGGACATGAAACTGCTAGAATTATTTATGGCTTTCCTGTAATGGATGATAAGCTTCAAAAAGACATTGATAAACAAAGAGCATATTTAGCAGGATGTGCAAAGAGGATACCTCCTGCAACTCGTCATTGTTTTCATTGTGATCAAGATGTTTGTTATACGTTTTTACCTGTTGATGAAGCTGAAACTACTTGTGTTGAATTTAAAATTTGTGGTTTTCATAAAGGATATCAAAAGATTGCTGTAAAAAAGAATAAAAATCGATTTATTGCTTCTTATTCGGATTCGATTGGAAGTTTGGAATGTGAAACAAGTATTGATTTAACAGAAAAAGAATATAAGAAGTTTATCCACAACGTATACATGTCTTACATTAAAGAGTGGGATGGCAACTATGATGATCTAGATATTTGCGATGGAACAACTTGGTCAATCGTTATTAAACAAGGACATTCAAAACAAAAATGGAGTGGAATCAACAAATACCCTCCACTATGGAATCGATTTATAAAAGCAATTGACAGTTTAGGTTTACCTAAGCTTCGATAAGCATTAGCACATTGCAAGTACTTTTCTTTATTCAAATGCTATATGCAATGTTTAAACTTTTTAGAATAAAAAATTACATTTTAGTTAGTTTTTCAGTTAACTTTGCATATAATAAGTAAGCAAGGGAACTTGCTTAGATTAAGTGCATTGCTACTTTGAGTGCAAACCTTTAATTTAAGTACTTCACTACTTTGAATGTGAACCTTTAATTTAAGTGCTTCGCAGCTTGAAATGCGAATCGTTATTTTTAGGGAGATAAATTTTTATCTCCCTGTTTTATTATAGAAAGGCTAGAATCATGGATTTTTACCGTATTAATGAAGAATATAATCGTTATCTTCAAACATATGAAAAAGAAAAAAAGAGGGATTACCAAAGTTCCTAATATTAGATATGCTGATCGAAATAAGTTTGCATTCGGAGCTGTTTTACAAGTTCATGGCATAAATTATTATGTATCTGTATCTTCATTTGATAAAAAGCAAGAAGCAAATATTTTAATTCGCATTCCTGGAGATAAAAAAGAAGTAAAAGGATCTTTACGGTTCAATTATATGATTCCAGTACCAAATGAATGTATTGAAAGATTAGTTATAAAAGATATCTAGGATGAAAAATATCGTCTGTTATTGAAAATCGGAAACAAAAATTAACTGACAATAGTTGTGCATTTAGTATTTTAGAACAAGGATATCATGAATACGTAGAAAATGTATTAAAACAAAGCTCTAATTAATCGTTTTAACATTTATATTTATAAGATTCAGCCAAAGCATTAGCACTTCAGCTAGTGCTTTTCTTTTACCCAAATTTAAGAAAGGATGGTGATGCAATGCCACAAGATGAAAAGACAAAAGCTGCTTTTGAAAGAATAGAACAAGGTGTAAAAGATGTATATTCCAGTGAAAACTTTAAACAGTATTTATCCTGTTTAAGCAAGTTCCATTCCTATTCATTGAATAACACTTTACTAATTCTTTCTCAAAAACCAGAGGCAACCTTGGTAGCTGGTTATCGTTCTTGGCAAAATAATTTTAATCGTCATGTCAATAAAGGCGAAAAAGGATTAACGATATTAGCACCTGTCGTTTTCAAAGAAAAACGAGAAATGAATCAACTGGATGAAAACGGTAATGTTGTTTTAGATGTATCTGGTAATACTTTAAAGGAAGAACGTGAAGTTAATATCACATACTTTAGAACGGCCACAGTATTCGATATATCCCAGACTTCTGGTGAACCTCTACCAGCTTTCTTGCATGATTTAACAGGATCCAGTCAAGAAGTACAAGCACTGATTCAAACGATACAAACAGTTTGTACTATACCCATTGAATTTAAAACAGAAACGGAAGATTTGGCGCTTCTTACTGGTGCAAAAGGATATTATTCCCCTACTACAGATAAGATTGTTGTTAATAAAGATCTTGAAGATTTACAAATAGCTAAAACATTAATTCATGAGTATGCTCACAGCATCCTTCATAAACAAACTAATAAAACACACAGCCAACGAGAAATAGAAGCGGAATCGTTGGCTTTTGTATTATGTGATCATTTCGGAATCGATACTTCTGAATATTCCTTTGGCTATATTGCCAGTTATGCCGATAAAGAATTTGATGAACTAAAATCCATTCTTTTAAATATTCAAAGTACTGCTCATGAAATGATTGAAAAAATAGAACCAATATTTAAGGAGAAATTACAAATGAAAGAAATAGAAAACAAATATATAACTCCTGTAGAAATGGAACAATTGAATCATGATATTCTGGTTTCCATGCTTCCAATACTTGAGCCTTATAAAGCAATGGAAGGAAACAAAATCTTTGATGTAGATCATCTTATTGATCAAAAGCTTATTGAATTTTTAAATACTAACGACAAATATGCTACACAAGCTCACTTGTTTTCAAACAACCCTAATTACAACAGAACTTTACGAAGTGCATGTTATAACGCACTAGTAAATCCCAATTTTGATATTAATCAGCCCTGGTTTATTGATCATTCAATTGAAAGAAGGAACTATGAATTGTTTGAAAATATCGCAAAACCACTTCTTACAAATGATGCCTACTACATGAGATTTACAACACCCGGTTTTATGGATTTAAATATTGAAATCATTGATGAAAACCGATTGGCAATTGCCCATAATTTTGAATTGAATGGAGATTTAATGGCAGATCCTGATGTTGAATTTACAGTGGATAAAGAAAACAAATTACTCTATCCACAAACATATCAACAAGACACACTACAAATTTATGAGCGAGTAGATGGTAATCCAATTCGTATCAATGAATTGAACCAATTTATGAATCAATGGTTCAACAATATTACAGATCAATATTATGTTGTTGATAAAGTATATTCCGAAAATTTCGAACTTTCTAAGAAAGAAAATCCAGGTGCTATGCGAAAGTTTTGTAAAGAACATGACATTCCATGGATGTGTCCTGCATCAAAGGAGCTTGAGCGATGAGCAAGCGTTATATTCGTAAAGCTGTACTTCAAGAAATCAGAAAACTCAGTGCCTTTGATTATCTAAAGAATTATCAGCCTGAAATGCTTATCAAAAATGGAAGAACGGATTATTACCATCGTGAACATGATTCTCTTCACTTCTCTAATGGAAAATGGTATTGGTGGTCACAAGGCAAAGGTGGAACTTCTGCATTGGATTATCTGGTAACTGTTGAAGGTTTCAATTTTAAAGATGCTTGTAACTATTTATTAGACCTTACGAAAATCAGTGCACCAGTAACAACATACTATTATCCAAAACAGACAAAGCCATTCGAATTACCTATAAAAGATACAAACAATGATTTGATCATAAGATATCTATGCAATCAAAGAAAAATTGATAAAGACATTGTGGATTTTGTGCCGAACTTTGATGAGACGGAGAAGGAACCGCTTGTGCTTCCGATGCGTGTGCCGA
>OHXS01000345.1_pt1 | contig 11443 bp, 8 predicted proteins | sample 1580011 | NCBI WGS metagenome assembly OHXS01 (sample SAMEA3882534, study PRJEB24775) | human gut metagenome | biome: human-associated habitat; feature: intestine environment; material: feces | place: Netherlands | collected 2009/2010
CCAACTCCACCTTTTGCACGTGCAGAATAGTGTGCTACTAAATCATCTGTAACATATCCTTTATCGGCCATGTTAGTTGAAATAGGTGGCATAAAAATACGGTTTTTTACTGTTGTTTTTCCAATTTCAATTGGTTCAAATAAATGTGGAAAATTATTCATTTTCTAAACTCCTCCTCATAGATTCTTGTTATTTTACTCACAAATAGACGCAAAAAGCCTATCTCTTTTTTTGTACATTATTATGAATTAAAAAATAAAAAGAATGCGCTACAATTATTATAACGCATTTGTTAACATAAAGCCATCTATTTAGTTAATTTGTGAACTTTTTTAGTTAGGTATCCTTAACAATGATTTAGTACAACATTTTATCATTGATTGTCACAATAGGTTCTAATTCACTGCCATCCCCATTTGAAACTCTCATCATTGAAGTGCCAAGATTTTCGGAAACAAATTTCTAATAAATAAGAAAAGGACTTCAGTTTCATTTTCCTGAAATCCTTACATGTTTTATTTACCATATCTTCGATTTGGTTTGTCATCTGTAAAACGTTTTGATCTACGATCATCATCAAATCTACGTCTAGGCTTATAGTCACCATCTTTTCGATCATCAAAACGACGTCTAGGTTTATAGTCATCATTACGAACAAGCAGTGTAACACTTTCTACATGTGGAGTTTGACTAAACATATCGACTGGTTGAATCTTGACAATACGATACTCTTTCTTTAATACGCCTAAATCTTTAGCCAAAGTAGCTGGGTTACAAGATACATAGATCATCGTTTTGATCTTTGATTTTAAAATAGTTTCCTTCATTATATCATCCAAGCCAGAACGAGGCGGATCCACAATCAATGTATCCACTTCTTTTTCTTGCACTAAATGTGCTAAGGCACTACCCGCATCTTCACAAATGAAAGATACATTGTCTGCATGATTTAACATCGCATTTTCATTGGCATTATCAACCGCATCCTGAATGGATTCAACACCAACGATTTCTTCAGCTTTATCTTTCACAAATAAACTGATGGCACCAATACCACTATAGGCTTCAACCGTAGTCTTTGATCTTGGCATCCAATCTTTAACCACATTATAAAGATTCACGGATTGTTTCGTGTTTAACTGGAAGAAAGATCTTGGAAGTAAAGATAATTGAATATCTTCTAATTGAAGATGCATCTTTTCTTCTCCCCAAATAAAACGCATATCTCCAAATACTTCACGCTTTGTTTCTGTTTTTACACTTTGCCAGATTGAAACAACACCCTCTAATTGAGTTACGTCATGAATAAATTCTTCACTGATATCTTCTTTTCCCGTCACAAATATAATTTGAATCTTAGAATCAAATTCTTTCATCACCAATGTACGATAACCCGTTTTCTTTTTATCATCATACATCTTTAAATGATGCTCATTCATAATTTTTAAAACTTCCTGACGCGTTTGTTCCAACAATTTTGAATGCACATAACATCTTTCCATCTTTTGGAAATGGTTTGTATCACGCTCATACATTCCTGTATATAACTCCCCATATTCTTCACCAAAAGGAAGTTTGCAGCTATTACGATATGACAATGGCTCCGGATCCTTTATGATTGGTAAAATGCGACCATTATAATCCGCATACTTAATCAGCGTCTCTTTTAAATTACCCTCTTTCATCTTGCATTGTGCTGGATACTTTACGTGCATCAAAGCACATCCACCACACTCTTTCCAAATTGGACAAAGTGGGTAGCGACGCTTTGAACTCTGTTCAACTAAACGAGTTAATTCTCCAACTAAATAAGTACCTTCATCACTTTTAATATCAAATTCAATGACTTCATCCGGAATGGCATTTTCAATAAATACTGGCTTTCCTTCATGGAACGCAATTCCCTCACCATTAATTCCCCATTTTTTTACTGTTGTTTTCATATTTTTTATACACAGTTACGACAAACTCAAACGTAACCTCTAACCTTTCTAATTGTTTTACACGATCAAGTCCAGCTTGACTCGTTTTATATCGATATGGTGTCATTTCCAGTAAAGACCATACATCATCTACCATCTTTTTTTCCTGAATAATTTCCTGGTTTACCAATTCATATTGTTCTAGTATTTCAGGCATTTCATTTTCGTATGGTGTGTCATACAATACTTCTTTTAATTCAAAACAATGCTTAGGACCCGGACCTACTACGATCCAATATCCATTTTCTTTTAGTATACGATAGATTTCATCTTGACCTAAAGGCACAAAAATACTTGTAACACAATCTATGCTCTCATCTAAAAAAGGCATATCAAATAAACTACCCACAATATATTGCGTATGTTTATCTTGTTTAGACGCATGAAGAATCGCTTCCTTGCTCAAATCAATCCCATAACTATGTTCAAAGTTCGCCCCTATCTCTTTTGTATAGTAACCCTGACCACAGCCAGCATCCAAATAAATAGATCCATTAGCCTTTCCCTTTACATATTGACGCATAAAATCATAATAATCTTTTTCTAAAAAATCTGTACGCGCTTTGACCATTAAAGCGTTGTCCCCATGATTCTTTGTCTGTTTACGTGATAAGTTCACATAACCTTGTTTGGCACAATCAAAAGAATGATTATTTTCGCATCGAAATGTTTTATTTTCTTTTATTAGTTTCTTTTTACACACCGGACATATCAACATAAAAAGATTATAACATAAAAGAAAAAGAGAAGCGCTATATTTCACTTCTCTTAGAATAAATCTTCTTCAACCTTAACTGGATGTACCCAAATATCTTCTGTATTATCTATACAATCTTGTACCATCTTGTCAAAGTCCCATTTTGCCTCATATTTTTCACACTTATCCACACGAGGTTTAGTGACCGGATTCTTTGGTGTAAAAATCGTACAACAATCTTCATAAGGAAGAATACTTGTTTCATATGTTCCAATCTTTTTAGAAAGATCAATAATTTCAACTTTATCCATACAAACAACTGGACGAATAATCGGCATATTTGTGACATCATTGATTGTAAGCATACTCTCTAAAGTTTGACTTGCAACCTGTCCAATCGATTCGCCTGTTGCGATAGCTTGAGCATGTCTTTTCTTAGCTAGGCCTGTCGCAATACGCATCATCATACGACGCATCAATGTGATTGCATAACTTTCATCCGCATTTTGATAGATTGCCAATTGAAGATCTGTAAATGGAACAACATGAACTAAAACATCACCTTGATAACCAGATACAAGTCTAGCTAGTTCCATTACTTTTTCTTGTGCATTTTGTGAAGTATATGGAGGTGAAGCATAGTGAATACATTCTATGTGTACACCACGTTTCATCATTAAATAGCAGGCAACTTGAGAATCAATTCCACCACTTAATAAAACCATGGCCTTTCCTCCAACACCCACTGGATATCCACCCGCACCTTGAATACGATCTGTCATAATGTAAGCTGCATCCTGGTGTACTTCAACAACAATTTTTACATCCGGATTATGAACATCCACTTTCCAGTCACTGTTCTTTAAAATCTTAGTTGCAACCCTACGATTAATATCGTCTGAAATATATGGGAATAATTTATCACTACGACGTGCAGCTACCTTAAATGTTTTTGGTGTTGTTAAATCTAAAGATTCATAACAAGCATCAATGATTTGATCTAAATCTGGTTCCACTTTAATAGCTAATGAGAAGGAAGATATTCCAAAAACTTTAGCTAAAATATCACTAACCTGCTTAGAATCTTCATCATGAAGATAAATATACATACGGTCGTGCTGTTTTTCAAATTCTAATGTTGGGAATGCTTTTAAAGCTTTACGAACATTGTCATAAAGCGCCTTAATAAAGTTGTTACGGTTTTTTCCTTTTAAACTCAATTCGCCATAACGAATTAAGATATGATTATAACGATAAGCCATAATTCTCTATAATCTCCTTACATGTTTCTATAAAATATTTTGCCTCTTCCAAAGTATTCTCATAAGAAAAAGATAAACGAATTCCATGTGTCGCATCAAATTCCGACTTGTGCATAGCCAATAACACTTCAGAAGCATTCGTATTTTGTGATGAACAAGTACTTTTTGCGGATACACAAATTCCCTTTTGATCCAAAGCGTTCAATAAGACTTCACTTGTGATTTGATCAAATGAAATATTAAGAATATAAGGAATCGCATCTTTTGGCGAATGTACATGCGCACCATTGATTTTAGCTAATTCTTCACGTAAATATTGATTGATTTTTAAAACATGATCATAAGCCTTTGATTGTTCCTCTAAAGCTAAACGAATTGTCTTTGCCAAAACAATATTTGCCGGTGCATTCTCTGTTCCACCACGAAGTCCTTGTTCCTGTTGTCCACCTTGAATGATTGGAACAAGTTGAATCTTCTTTTTCTTCATTAAAATGGCACTACCCTTTAGACCATGAATCTTATGTGCAGAGATCGTAGCCATATCTAGTTTTTCAAAAGGAATATCAATTTTTGAAAAACTCTGTACACAATCCACATGAAATACACACGTTGGATTTTGGTGTACAATTTTTTCTAGTTCTAAAATAGGATTGATAGCTCCCATTTCATTATTCACATGCATAACCGATACTAAAATTGTATCTTTACGCATATGAGATTTTAAGCATTCTGGTGTAACAATTCCCTCTTCATTAATTGGAAGAAATTCAACTTCAAATCCAAAACGCTTCAAAAACTCCATCGCATGACGAACACTCGAATGTTCGACGTTGCTTGTGAGTACATGATGACCTCGATGTTCATTGGCCAAGGCATATCCTACAATAGCTAAAGTGTTTGATTCACTAGCAGCTGATGTAAAGATAATTTCACTTGGATCTACATGAAGCATAGAAGCAATATTTGATCGACTTTTTTCCATGAGCGAACTTGCCTGGCGACCAGCCGCATGCAAACTATCTGGGTTGCCATAACAAGTTTCTAACATTTGCCCATAAACACGACGAACCTCTGTACGTACAGAGGTTGTCGAAGCATTATCAAAATAAATCATTACTGCACCTGGTTCATGACTGCAGGATCTTTTTGAGCTACTAACTTCTCATAAATTCCTGGGTGCATGTTTTCGATTGCTTGAATCGCAATCTTAAGTGCACGAGTATATTCTCCATTTTGGAAACATAACTCAGCACGAGTTAAATCCGAATCCATTTGTGCATGCGTACTACGGAAACGGTTACCAAACACAATCGCATTTTCTACCATAACGGCAACACCGACTAAATTGTTTGCGTTATTGTATAACTTATATACAAAGTCGATGGCATCCTGCAAATCTGCATTTAATGTTTGTACATCTAATGGTGAGTGATCCAACACTACACGAACACGTTGAATCAAGCGTTCGCCTTCTTTTAAATCTGCAGAAAATTGAGATGAGATACTAGGTAAATGACGTGTTACTGTATTTAAACGTACTTCATTTAAAATCAATTGTAATTTTGTCAATTGTTTTTTAGCACGTGATTCATCACTGCTTGCTCCCACTAACATCTCTTTCATATCCTTGACTTGATCGTGGAATTCATTAACATCTTCTGAAAATTTACGATAACCATGAACTACATCTACGCTAGGACGTTGATTTTGTTTCAATTCTTTTTGAATTTCATCACGACGATTTGATAAATCTTCCATTTGGATTTGTGCCAAAGAGAAGCGGTGTGTCCAATCTTCTAGACCAAAACGATCTTTAATATTGGCATAAAGCGCCATAATTTCCTCAAGTTCCTGACCAATGACATTAACTAGATCTAAATTAGATTGAAGACTTACATGGATTTCATCATAAGCTTCTTTTTCATTCGTTACATCATCTTGTAATGCTAGAATGTGATCTCCAATGATTTCCAAGTTTTCTTGTGCCATTTCAAATTCACCTGCATCCAATTGATCAATTGAACTAGACAAAGCACTTTGAATGGTTGTTAATTTTTCTTCTGGTTCTAAATAAGATAAGTCGATATCTTTTTCCTGTAATTCCTTAATGTGCAAACGAACTTCGTTAATTGCACGAGGCAATACATTTTTGGCCTTTTCATAGAGTCCAGGGAAGGCTGCAATTTTAGAGCTAATCTCATCCACCATTTTTGAGATTTTTTCTTGTTCTTCCTTTGCCTTGTTAAATTCTGAAGCAAACATCCACTCTTCAAAATTAGAGAATTCATTTTCAATTTCCTCTAAGCATGAATCTACATAATTAACAGATCCATAAAATGAAGAACGATTATCTTGATAAACAGTTTTCACATTACGGAAACGTTCTTTTAAAGCATTTGCCGATTCACGAACCTCTGTTTCACGAGCCAAGATGTGATCTAATGACTGAGTAACAATACGAATTCTTTCTTTTGTCTCATCCATCATTGTTTCTAAATCGTCCATAGCTCGCATAGATTTACGAAGACGATGTCTAGAAACATAATCATCTGCTTCATTAAACAAATCATCACAAGCACTTAAGTTTTTTTGACAAGTATCATATTTTGGAGTCAAGCTTTTCACTTTATCCATGATATCATCATTCACTCTTGCGAATGCCGATGCTTTGTTGAATTTGTAGGCCAAGGAATTGTTACGAATTTCATTCATTTCGATTTCAAGATCTGAAAGTCGTTTCGACGCCTTTTTACGTTTGATCATACGCATAATGATCCAAATCAAAATCAAGACTAGAATTGCTATACAAAGATAGATAATTACAGTCACAGAAAGTTGATTTCGAATGAACGCGTATACTGATCGAAAGAAATTCAAAACACTATCCATAGTGGTACCTCCTTGCAAACCATTCTTATTATAGCAAAACTTCAAAATCATTGCATCATTTTCTTGATTTTATTAATGTTCTTTGATATGATACATAGGCATAAATTGATAGCAGCATACAAAGTTAAAGGATATGCGTTGCAGCCTTATTAAGCGATATGAGTAAGCTAATAGCTGATAGCGGAAAATATCATTGTCAACACAACCTTTAAAGATTTGTACTGTTATTGTTTTGTGAATGATATAAAACAATAGGAGGAAAAATTATGTCAAGAAACACAGGAAGCGTTTGGAAGAAGTCACGCCGTCTTGGATTCTCAGTATTAGAAACTGGTGAAGAATTAACTCGTCGTAACACAATTCCAGGACAACACGGAAATGCTCGTCGTCCAAAATTAACAAACTACGGTATCCAATTACAGGAAAAACAAAGAATTCGTCACACTTACCAATTAAGTGAAAAACAATTCTACAACACTTACTTAAAAGCAAGTAAAAAAGCTGGTTCTGCTGGTGAAAACTTCTTAGTAATGTTGGAATCTCGTTTAGATAACATCGTTTATCGTATGGGATTTGCACGTACTCGTCGTGCTAGCCGTCAGTTAGTAAACCACGGACACGTATTAGTAGATGGTAAGAAAGTAGATATCCCTAGTTTCCAAGTAAAACCAGGACAAGTTATCGAAATTCGTGAACGCGCTAAAAACTTAAGCGTAATCAACGAAGCTTTAGAAGTAAACAAAGATGCTAAGAAAGGTACTTATGTTCGTTACCCAGAACGTAAAGAACTATTCACAGCTCAAGAAATCAACGAATTGTTAGTAGTAGAATTCTACAACCGTTAATCTTAGGCATAGAAAAAGAAAGAAGCGAATTGATCGCTTCTTTTTTTGTGGATGTGTTTTCTTAATTCATGTATTTTATCTGTTGATCAACGTAGAAAATCAACTTTTTCAGCTACAAAGCCATAGTTTAGATATACCCTGTCATCCTTCTGGTATTTACGCGAATGAATACGACCATTAATTCCTACATAATCTCCAATCTTACACGAAGCACTTACAGTTTCTGCAAGACCTCGCCATACTTCAACGACCACATCATCACTTTCATAAACACCTTCTGAATTTGGAAAATTACGCTGCACTCGAATTGGAAGCTCGCAAGTCTTTAATCCATTGCTTGTCTCCTTTAATATTGGCATGTCCGTAATTTTTCCCACGATACTAAACGCATTCATAATTGATTATCCTCCTTCAATTCTGACCACCATATTTATCACCATCCTTCTTCAATGGTATTCTACAAATATGTCACATATAAAACAAACGACCTATCTTATCTATAGGTCGTCTTTTTATGCGTTTTACATGCGTTTTTCCCCTCTAATTCGTTTAAAAAAACACAAATTAGATCAGATAGAGTCATTCGGAAGAATTTTTGTCACACAAGAATGTGAGAAATCCAAATCCTTAATATAGGCATGTACCTGCTCAATTTTCATATTTTGAATGCTATTTAAATTTTCAATATAGTCATACTCCTCAAAGTGACTTCGAAGTAAATCATTGGCCAAGCCATCAAAATGATCTAAGCCACGCAAATTATTTGCGATTGCCTGTGCATGCAACGACTGATAGTCTTCATCAGAAATCGACTTATTCTGTACAAGCTCATTTACAAGTTCAATAAAGGCATTTGGATTTACTGTTTGAGCATAAAACAAGATATAACTATGATCCAAAGTAAAATCCGCTTCTGCGCCTACAAACTGTGTAAAGATTCTTTGATCTAGCCATTCCTGAAATTTAGGATTTAAAGGACCCATGATAGAATCTAACCACATATTCACTGCAAAATCTTTTTCGAATGCTTCTGCCTTTGTCTTGCAAGCATCCATCTTATAGCCAACACATACAAACGGCTGATGAATATCCATATGATCGACATACTCTTTGCGATTTACTTCCTTTGGCTCTTTTTTAAAGACACGCTCAATCTTTTTATTTAACTTACTCAACACATCTTTTTGGCATTCCTTGATCCAATCCATGATTTCATTTGTATCTTTTCCAGTTACACCCACAAGACACAATTTACTAGGATCATAATTTAATGCATAAAATTGTTTTAAATCCTCCATGCTCATATCTTGAATATCTTCTTTTGAACCGAGTACATCCACTTTCATTGGACGATATTGAAATAAAGAAATCAAAGTTTCTTTAAAAAGACGTTGTTCAGGCGATTGTTGATACATATCATATTCACTAAGAATAATCCCCTTTTCTTTTTCAATCGTTTCATTTGTCACATCTAAATTTTCGACAAAATCCAATAAAAGTTTTAATGGCTTTTTCACATCCGCCGTAGTCGAAAAATAAAATGCCGTTTCTGTATAAGAAGTATATGCATTTGTAGAACACTGTAAGTTCGCAAATAAATCACTTACATCTTCTCCATCCAAATAAAACATTTGATGCTCTAAATAGTGCGCAATCCCACTCTTATGTCTAATCACTTGCCCATCTACTCTTTGATCAATATCAAATCCACCTACTTTAGCGCCTAAAAGAAATAGTGATTTTTGATAATCCGGTTTATGAACAAGAATCACCTGTAAACCATTTGACAACGTTTCTTTTTTAATATCCAAATTATAATTCATTTTCTTTCTCCGCAACAATGGCCACTGAAGCCAAATTCAATCGTAAGGCAACACGTGAAATATCTTCCTTTGTCACCTTCATAATTCTCTCAATTCTTTGCTCAGGCGTGAGCTGGCGATGTAAAAGATCATCTAAAAAAGCTTGCGCAATCAAAGATTGAGCATGATCTAATCCACTAATAATACGGTCCTTATAGTCCATCTTTGCGATTTCTAAATATCGATCATCATAATCCATATTCAATAATCGATCTATTTGTGTTTCTATCAAATTTAATACTTTTGTGACATCCTTACGATTCACACCCGTATGAATTAATAAAGCTCCATCAAAGCGAATAATAGAAGAGCTTATAGAATAACAAAGACTATTCTTTTCACGAATTTCATCAAACATTAAATTCTTCTGGCTTTGCCCCAAAATACTATTTAAAATGAGTTCAGCCTCATAATCCGAGCTTGAAATATCAACACCTGTCGAATAGACTTGCGAAATACAAGTTTGCGCAATATCCTTTTCAAACGTTTTATAGCTTGTTTCTACTACAGGAAGCAATGTTCTTTCGGATATAAAAGCACAATGTGAATCTAAACTATCAATATAATCATACAATTCATCCGTTACATAACCACAGATATAGAAGTGTTTTGCCATATCCATATATAGCGTATAGACTTTTTTTACATCGCAAAGGCATACATACATGATAAATTAGCAGGATCATCCATTTGTGCCAATAATCTGTTTTTTAATAAGTACACAGATTCCTTAAAGTTTTCCTCATCCAATACAGAATGAAACAGAACTTCATCCATAATATCTTTAATTTTATCTAAATAACTTTTATCTTCAATCCAGTCTGGACGGACAAACTGAAAACGAACATCGAGTTGAACAAGATCTCCATAAGATGTTAAACCATAAGACACCTTCGTTCCATAAGCACGATTTAAGGTAGAAGCTAATTTTTGTTTCGAATTCATTTTCTGCGTTTTCGCCTTCATCATATACACAAGCACGTTTAAGGCACTGATTGTATTTCGATGAAAAGGCATCATGGTTTTACAAGAAACATAAACATCACTAAATTTTTGCGTTTGTATATAGTTCATAAGTAAATTTACCTCCTTCTTTACTAAAATTTAAACAGTTGGAGATAAACTCCTCTAAGAACCGTACGTGCAGTTTTCCCGCATACGGCTCCCCACTGTTACTTTAAAACATTCTTGTTATATATGACTTTGTCACCACTCCAAATATCTACGTGAATATAGGGGTGAATGATTCTTTCTTGCCATACTTCATAAAACTTATCCAATTTGAAACTTCTTCTTTGACTTCTTCGGTTTATCCATTTAAACGTTACATATAGTGAATGTATCCAAAGGTTTCTGACCTCTTTTATCATTCCGCTTAAACTGTAGTAGTTAAAGCTACCCGTAAGTTTCTTGTTCAATGTCTTCATGAATTCGTCAAATTGAGTGTTTCTATTCTCTTTGACCCATTTCTTCAAGTTTGACTTGAATTGCTTCTTCTTTTTGCAACTAATCTTGTGTCCTACAGTGTAGTAGCCTTTTCTTGTCTTACTGTTGAAATGTGTAAAGCCTAGAAAATCAAACGTTTCTCTAGAGACACTGTATCTTCCAAATGGAAGTATTCGTGTCTTTTCTTTGGATAGTTCCAATCCAAAAAGTTCCATTCTTTTAATTACGGCCTCATATACTCTTTGTGCATCTCTTTCATATTGAAACATTATCAGGAAATCATCCGCAAACCTTACCAGGTATGCTTCTCCATATAATTGTTTCTTAATACACTTTTCAAACCATAAATCCAACACATAATGTAGATACACATTGGCAAGTATTGGACTAATCAGTCCGCCTTGTGGTGTTCCTACACTTGTATCCTCATATTTTCCTTCTATCATGACACCTGATTTGA
>OHXS01000347.1_pt1 | contig 11406 bp, 7 predicted proteins | sample 1580011 | NCBI WGS metagenome assembly OHXS01 (sample SAMEA3882534, study PRJEB24775) | human gut metagenome | biome: human-associated habitat; feature: intestine environment; material: feces | place: Netherlands | collected 2009/2010
ACATGTTCGTGGCCAGCGCCAGGGCTGTCAAGTATGCCCACGACAACTACCCCCAGTTCAAGATGGGCTGCATGATCTGCTTCATCACCAGCTATCCCATGACCTGTGACCCCGCCGACGTGGTGGCCAACCAGAAGCAGATGCAGATCATGAACTGGTTCTGTTCCGATATGCATGTGCGCGGTGAGTATCCCTATTATATGAAGCGTTTCTTCGCCGAGCACAACATCACCATCCATCAGGAGCCGGAGGATGCCGCCATCCTGAAGGCCGGCACCGTGGACTTCTACACCTTCAGCTACTACATGTCCAACTGCGTCACCACCCACAAGGACGCCGAGGACGTGGGCGGTAATATCGCCACCGGCAAGAAGAACCCCTACCTGAAAGCCAGCGACTGGGGCTGGCAGATCGACCCCATTGGCCTGCGCTACACCCTGAACGAGATCTACGATCGCTATCATCTGCCCATGATGGTAGTGGAAAACGGCCTGGGCGCTTACGATGTGAAGAGCGAGGACGGCAAGATCCACGACAGCTACCGCATCGACTACCTGCGCCAGCACATCGAGCAGATGGCCGAGGCCGTGAAGGACGGCGTGGATCTGATGGGTTACACCCCCTGGGGCTGCATCGACCTGGTGTCTGCGTCCACAGGTGAGATGGCAAAGCGCTATGGCTTTATCTACGTCAACAAATTTGATGACGGCACCGGCGACCTGAGCCGGGAGAAGAAGGACAGCTTCTACTGGTATAAGAAAGTCATCGCCTCCAATGGCGAGGATCTCTCCTGATTTTCTGGATCATCTCTGATATCGCGCGATTGTTGTAAAACAGTTTTTCCAAAAAAATGAGATAGACGGCCCGAAAAGAGGCTGGCCTGTCTCATTTTTTAGTCGCATTCTGAAAGTGTTATGAAACAGAAACGACAAGAACAGCATCAAATTCCACCTTTTCTGTCTGGCTTCTGACCCGAAGAAGTCCTTTTCCAAATTATAACGAGACAAACTGAAAACGCATCCTTTTCTACGAAAAAAATCAGAACGATCGTATGCGTCAAACCTTAGTTGCTCCGCAATATCCTGTTGAAAAATCTGTGGGAAGAATTTGACATTTTAAGGTTGCTTTTCAACGCGCACAAAACAAAGCGATGCCCCTTGTCAGTAACAAAGGGCATCGTTGATTATAGTTTTTTAGAACAGCTGTATGGTTACTTCACTCTTCAAGCCTTGTGGCTCGGTGGGCATATACTGCCCCAGAAAATCATTCATCCGGCGGCCAAGGGTGGTGTTCACCTCGATTTCCAACAAATTCTCCCCGGTGTGCAGGGAACCGGAGATTGCATAGCGGTAAGGAGGGCAGATCCGTACACCGCAGTCCGTCCCGTTCACTCGGACGATTGCACCTTCCTGTGCCGTCAGGGCCAGCACGGCGGGCCGTGCGGCCTGTGCTTCGTTCAGCGTAAAGCGGAATGCATACCGTGCCCGGCCTGCAAACGCGATGCAGCCCGGCAGACGGTGCAGAGAGAGCAGTTTTTCCAGCGGGAGCGGGGCACCATATTCGGCGCAGCCAGTGTCGGCATCGGCCAGCGAAACAGTGCATGCTGTCAAATGAATGCAGTCCGCCGGAACACCGGCAGGCAGAGCCGCCACCGCCTGCACCTGCAATGCAGTCGGGTCATCCGGCACCAGAATGCAGCGGGATTCATAAGGAGCCAGTGTCAGAGCAAAGGCATCCGGTGCTGCCGTCACAACGTTGGCAAAGGCATCGTATACAAAGGCTGCACCGGGCTTTGCACCAGTCACAGTGGTGCAAAGCGGCTGCGTGCCCTCATTCGTGAAGAAGTAGACATCACCGTCTGCCTGCCGAGCGTGGTAGTATCGCAGATATGGTGCCGCTGCGCTCAGATGCAGCGCAGGGATACTGTCTGCCGTAAGCGTCTCCACCAGCGCATCCAGTGTGGTGACGACCGCATGTTCCAGTACCGGTGCCGGACCGCCTTCACAGCAGCGAATGGGCAGACCGCCCACAAAATAAACTTTGACCCCAGCATCCAGATAGCGCTGTACATTCTCCAGCAGTGCAACAGGCAGCGCCTCGGCGTACGGGATGACCAGCGCGCGGAACTGCATGCCGTTCAGGTGCAGCGCACCATCCTTCGCGGTGTCCGCTTTCAACACCTCACAGGGCACCAGCTCATAGTCGATACCATTGCGGGCCAGCCGGGCCGCTGGTTTCTGGGTGAGCATAAACTCGCCGCTCCATTCGGCTTCGGCCTGATACAGCAGCGCCACCGGAGCCACATGGGTGCCAGACAGCACTGCGGACATCCGGTTGAGGTAGTTGGCTACCTGCCGGAATTCCGGATATTGCGGATTATGGCCGTGGGCATAGAAATGCGGCGGGCAGTCCGGGTCCGGGAAGGGTGCCGCGTTGAAGGCGTGCGGCACAAACTGATTGATGCCGCGCACCAGCATATAGTCCGACAGCCACTTGCACAGGCGGTTGCCTTCGCCCCAGCCATAGGCACCGAACAGCTCACACATGGCACGGCCTTTCTTGGCAGGGTCCAAGTGGGCCAGACTTGCCCCCAGCTTGCCCAACATATAGGTAAAAAACTCGCCGTCCCAGCCGGGGCTGTGCATGCCCTTGAACATTCCCTCATCCATACCGGGCAGCAGTTGCTGGATGACCACATCGATACCGGACATATCCTGATGCGCCATGGCGCGGTAGAAGTGCCCTGCACCATAGCCCAGACGAGCCGTGGCATTGTTGTCCTCGATGGTATGGCCGATGTGCTCGCAGTGGTGGGCATGGCACCAGGCCGCCAGAACACCATCAAAGTTGTCGCTGTACAGCTGGCTGACCAGATCCATATAGGTATACTGTGCCACATGAGCGCTCTCATCGCTGCTGTGCAGGAACAACAGCGGCAGCAACGCACGGATGTTCCCGGCAGCACGGTCTGTCAGAGCCGTTCCGGCCAGCTTTCCGGCCAGCAGGTTCTCCATGCCATCCCGCCAGGGCAGGTTCATGGCGCTGTTGTGGCCGATGGCGGCATCCTCCGCCCCGTGGATGTTGCCAAGCCGCGGCTCATCCGAGAAGAACCCGCACAGCGTTTTGCCAAACTCCTCCCCGAAGTGGGCATAGATCGGCTCATAGACGGTATCCAGCAGTACCTTGGTCGCCGCCGAATCCAGCGGGTTCAGATAGCCTTCCGTCTGTTTCTCGCCGCCCTTGTAGCTGACAGTGATGACGTTCAGAGTCCACTGTCCATCCGGCAGGTCAAAATCCACGGCCACGCAGGGACCTTCCTTGGGGTTGCCGGGCAGCGGCTGGCCCATGGAGGAAAGCATGATCTCCCCCGTACGGGCATCTTCAAAAGTATAAACTTTGTCCGTCAAGTCGATGGTTGTGGTCGGGTCAATGGTTTCAAACGCGGTTTTGCGGCTCAGGGTCACAGCCAGGATTTTGTCACGCGGGTCGCGGAGGGCATACTTGAGAACAGCGGTCATGTTCTCCATCGGGCCGGCATAATCCAGCGTTTTGCAGCAGAGAAACTTTTTGCACAGCTCCGGGTGCTCCCGCTTGACCGCACCATCCGCAAAACCGGTGGGAAAGTGGCTGTCATCCAGGATCCACATCTCCATACCCGTGCGCTTTGCTTCGTCCAGCAGCAGGGCCAGATCCCGGAACCAGCCCGGACCGTTGAAATCCTTGTGCGGACGGGCTTCCACACAGAAGCCGCCGATGCCGCTTTCGCGGATCTTCTGCACCTCGCGGCGCAGTTCTTCTTCACTCTCTACGCCATGCACCCACAAAAAGGGATACAGGGCATTGGGGGTCTGTCCATGCAGGACATCACAAACGCTTTTCATGCTCGGGTCCTTTCCTTCCGTTTCACTCACTCTGAACATAGCACAGCACCCATCCCTTTTGCAAGAGGCAGGTGCCATGCGGGAAATATTACGCTTTTTCGTCCGCGCTGGTCACAGCATAACTGCCGATTGCAGAAACCACAAACGCAATGGCTGCGCAGATCAGGAAGCCCCAGAAGCTGATATCCAGACCTGCGGGGTTGATCATGGACGGGATACGGAAGATGCCGTCACCGCCCCAGGTGTAGAACTTGATGCCCAGGATACCACCGATGACACCGGCAACGCCGCCACCCACGAAGGCGCAGATAAACCGCTTGAAGTTGGTCAGGGCCACGGTATAGATGACCGGCTCGGTGATGCCGCACAGAGCAGAAGCCATGGTGCCGAATGCCGTTGCGCGGGTCTCACCATCCTTCACCTTGAGTGCGTAGCCCAGAGCCACACCAGCCAGTGCCCAGACGGTCAGGCCCAAGATGGCGTTGACCGGGCAGTAACCCAGGGTGGTAAGGTTGTTGAGGATGATGGGGATCATGGCTGCATGGACACCCATCATGACGAACAGCTGCCAGAACGCGCCCAGAACACCGCCGCAGACCACAGGCACCGCATTGTACAGCGCGTTGACACCGGTAGCCAGAGCATTGGAAACGCCTGTCATGACCGGGCCGACCACCAGCAGGGTGAGCGGCAGCGTGATGACCAGCACCGCAGTCGGCACGAACATCAATTGCAGCCTCTGCGGGATGATCTTTTTCGCAGCCTTTTCGATCCAGCTTGCCACAAAGACGGCCAGCAGGATGGGCAGCAGGGTCTGGGAGTAATCCAGCATCGTGACCTTGAGGCCGAAGAAGGTAAGCGTTTCCTCCGCGCCCACGAAAGCAGTCAGCTTCGGGTACAGCATCGCTGCGCCGATGACAGCAGCGGTATAAGGATTCATGCCAAAGACCTTGCCGGCCGAGAAACCGACGATGATGGGCATAAAGTACATCAACGCATCGGCCGCTGCATACAGGATCAGGTAAATGCCGTTGTCACTGGTGAGCACACCGAAGGTGGTCAGGATGGTCAGAACGCCCTTGATGATACCACCGGCGGCCATGGGTGCGATCATGGGCAGGATGCAGCCGGAAATGGCCTTGAAGAACTTGTTGAAGAAGCTGTCCTTCTTGACCACACGCATGCTTTCGGCCTTGGCCTTGCCGGCAGCCATGGCATCCTCCGTCAGGCCCAGCTTTGCCTTGACGACGGGGCACAGGTCAGAGACATAAGTACCGATGGGGATCTGGTACTGTCCTGCACCGTGCACAACGCTCATCACGCCTTTGATTTTTTTGACCTCGTCATCCTTGACGATGCTCTCGTCTGCCAGCACAAAGCGCAGACGGGTCATGCAGTTCGTCACACTGACAATGTTCTCTTTGCCGCCGACTGCCGCGATCAGCTCATCGGCAAATTGATCGTAGTCTTTTCTTGCCATGATCTTGTTCTCTTTCTCTTTGACATCTTCCAAAATACGCACAAAAACTTGACACAGCTGGCATTTCATTGTATGCTTGTGTCCAAATCGTACCTGTATTGTACCGTATCCGGCACGGTGTCACAATCTCAAAAGCAAACTCCGGTGCTGACAAAATCAAACTTTTCGTCGAACGATACTGGCAAAGTTTAAGACACTCACTGACAAAATCAAACCTTTTGGGAGGTATCTGCCATGCTGGCGCGTGAGGCATTCCGGGAAATGCTCTTTCCCCTCAGTGAAAAAGAACTGCACTACCGGGAGCACCCGGAGGATTCTCTGATCTATTTCAAAAATTTCCGGTATGAGGGCGAAGCGACTGTTGTGACGGGTGCGGACAACAGCGATGAGATCCTGTTTTTTCCGTCCCCTAAAAAACAGGCGGCCTCCAATCTGCATGGTGTGATCTCCCCAAAAATTGCGCCCCGCGTGCTGGAGGGAGGCAATCTGGCCTTTAACAAGCAGACCCGTTTTGGCATGGTGCCGCTGCACCGCCACAACTACATTGAAATGAACTATGTGTACTCCGGCACCTGCGTGCAAGAGATCAACGGCCAGACGGTTGAGATGCACACCGGCGATGTAACCATTCTGGACCGGGATGTGGTGCACCGGGTGTTGCCCACCGGCGAAAACGACATCCTGCTCAACTGCCTGATGGGGCAGAATTATTTCAAGGCAAGCTTCATCGAGCGGCTTGCCGCCAGTGGAGCGGTGCCGCGGTTTCTTTCCAATGCGCTGAACGAGCGCAACGATCACGACCATTATCTGCTGTTTCATACGGAGCGGTCGTATATTTTCCGGGATCTGTTTGAGTGTGTGTTCTGCGAATATCTGGACCCTACCACCTGCACGGCGGGTGCGGTGGAGAATTATATGAGCCTGATCTTCATCGAGCTGGCACGCTGCTATCAGGGCAATCAGGAACACGAATACCACAAATCCAACAAGAACTACCTCACCGAAGTGCTGCAATACATGGATGACCACTGCATCGACTGCACACTGGAAAGCACCGCAGCGCATTTTGGCTTCCACCCCAATTACCTTTCTCGCATGGTCAAGGAGGGCACCGGCAGTGCCTTCAAGGATCTGGTATCGGATGGGCGGCTGTCCCGCGCCGCCTTCCTGCTGTTGACCACCGAAGCACCTATTAGTCAGATCGCCAACCAGTGTGGCTATTCCAACCAGAACTTCTTTTATAAAAAGTTTCAGGTGCGCTACGGCTGTACGCCAGCTGTATATCGTGCCACTGGCGGTGCCCTGGCAGAAGATATACGTTGAAAAGCAGAACAGTTTTTTATCCGAAACATAGACTTGAAATTTCAGTATGAATGGGTAAAAACTTATGGAAGTGTCCGCTATGCTGAAAGCTTCCAATTTTTTCTATAAGTCCTACTATTATTGCTTTACCACAATAAAATACTCAAAACCATCTTGACGCACCTTGCAAACCACGATACCCTTTGTCACAAATCACATTATCGCAAGATAAGAAATTGGCTCAACCGAAACTTCATATTTGCGATATGCAAGCCAACGATGTTGCCGATGCATTGAAAAGTTGGCTTGCTATGAAAAGTGGTGGTTCTCACCGTGATAACCACCACTTTCAGTGAGTGATTGCCCCCCAAAAGAACGTACCGCCCCACAACACACCCGATCGTTTTGCCGCCGTTTCACCCGACAAAATCCTTCGCCTGTACTGCGTGGGCGGTCTTTTTCTTTTCCGGGAAGCTGTACCTTGAAAATTTCATGAGCCGTCCGAATGTGATACCGGCTTTCCGGCCAACGCCGCTGCAAAACAGGGGCAGGAACTTCGTTCGGGTCAAACGGCGATCAACATACACGAGCAGCGGAACTCTCTACTTATTTTTGTGTCTTAACAATTCGGAAACAATTTTCGGAAATACGTTTTGAGCGCAGCGGTGGAGGGCAAGAACCGTCCCGTGGCCACAAATTTTCAATTCTTGAAAATGTTGTGCTCCACCGGGACTTCACTTCTGCAATGCGTCTGCATTTCCGAAGTGATCTTGTTGGGGCGTGCCTGCCCCAAACCCTGCTCATATTCGCACCTTGCGGTGCGAAAGAACGGCGTGTCGTGCTTACATAGCTCCACCGAGGAGCTAGCGAAACGACAGGAGGTTCAATGAACAAAACGAATGTCAAAACGAAACCCAGCACGACCCACCGCCACGACACGCCGAACAACAAAACGCACATCATCAAGTTCCGTGTGACGGAAACTGAAAAGATGGAACTCCAATGCACAGCAAAACTCCTTCATCTCTCCCTGTCCACCCTCATCCGCCGTGCGCTGCACAATGCGAAGATCGAGCGCACCGTTGTCGTTGCCGGCGGCGGAGAAGAAACCCTGACTGCCGTTTCCACTCTGCTTGCCCAGTGCAGCAGGGTGGGCGGCAACCTGAACCAACTCGCACGACACTTCAACTCCGGCGGAGCAGACACCGAACAGCTCCGGGCGAAACTTCTGGACGAACTTGCAGACCTGACTGCCTTCCGGCTCAACGCCGAGAAAGTTCTGGGTAAACTGTATGGCAACGCTGAAGCATATCGCCTCTAAAAATTCGGACTACTCTGCCGCTGAGACCTATCTGGTTTACCAGCACGATGAATTTTCCGGCAAGAAAATTCTGGATGAACAGAGCAGACCCAAGCTGCGGGAATCGTACATTCTGGACACCCTTGAATGCGGCGAAGCCTCGTTTGCAATGGCCTGCCTGCTGGCAAACCGGAAGTACGACAAGAACAACCACCCGGATGACATCAAGAGTCACCAGTATATCATCAGCTTCGACCCGCGGGATGCAGCCGAAAATGGGCTGACGATGGAAAAGGCACAGGCCCTCGGCCTGAACTTCTGCAAAGAGAACTTTCCCGGTCATCCTGCTATCGTCTGCACCCACCCGGACGGACACAACCATTCGGGAAATATCCATGTCCACATCGTGATCGGCAGCGTCCGGACACGAGAAGTGGAGCGCAAGCCCTATATGCAAAAGCCCCGTGACTGGCGTGAGGGCATGAAGCATTCCAGCACAGCCCAGACCATGCGGCACCTGCGTGTCGCAGTCATGGAAATGTGTCAGGATGCCAAGCTGTACCAGATCGACCTGCTCAGCTCGAAAAAGCGTGTGAGCGAGCGTGAATACTGGATGAAACGGCGCAGTCAAATGAAACTCGACCGTGAAAACGCTGCCCTGCTTGCCGCCGGACAGCAGCCTACACAAACGGAGTTTGAAACCGCAAAGGAGACTTTGCGGAAACAGATCTCGGATGTGCTGGACAATGCAGCGAGCTTTGAAGATTTCTCGGACAGGCTCTTGCAGCAGTACGGCATCACGGTCAAGAAAAGCCGTGGGCGGCTCAGCTACCTGCCAGCCGGAAGAAAGAAGTTTATCCGGGCGCACAGCCTCGGTGACAAGTTTGAGAAAGAACTCGTGCTTGCCACCTTGAAAGAAAATGCCAAGAGCCAGCCCATTATCCTCCACAGCAATCTTGAGGAAAAACCCGACCGAATCAAGAAGCTGGTGGACATTCAGGCAAAACTGAAGCAGGGCAAGGGCATCGGCTATGAGCGTTGGGCGAAGAAGCACAACCTCAAAGCCATGGCGCAGACCTTGATTCTTTTGCAGGAGAAAGGTCTGCTCAACGAGGACGCACTCGACCAGAGAATTGCAGAGCTTGACACCAAGTTCCATGAATCGCTGGCCGTAGTGAAAGACCTCGAAACCCGCATGGCAAACAACCAAACACTGCGCCGTTATGCTGCTTCCTACAAGCAGTACCGACCGCTCGCGCAGAAACGGAACGCTGCCAAATCCCCCGCAACCTTTGAAGAACAGCATCGTGCAGAGCTGACAGCATACCGGACAGCAGCAGCCTATCTCAAGGCAAACAACATCACTAAACTGCCAAGTCCGAACAAGCTGGAAGCGGAATACTGCGCTCTTGCTTCCGAAAAGGCCCAGTTCTATGAGCAGTACAAGGAAGCCAAGATCGAACTGCTCAAGCTGAAAGATGCAAAACAGAATGTTGCCCTGTTCTTCCGGGAGGACGAACGGACGCAACATCACGAGAGATAAGGAGTTGTGCGTATGATCAATCTGAAAATCGACCCGGAGTTCCAGAATCAGATCCCGCCGCTGACGGACGATGAGTACAAGCAGCTTGAAGAAAACATCCTCAAGGAAGGCAAGCTGCTCTCTCCTTTGATCGTCTGGAACAACACCCTCGTTGACGGCCACAATCGTTATGCAATTCTCCAGAAGCACCCGGAGATTTGCTTTTCCACCATGCCGCTCCGATTTGAAAGCAGAGAAGAAGTCCTCGCATGGATCTGCAAGAATCAGTTGGGGCGGCGCAACCTCACCCCGGAGCAGAAGCTGTTCCTCATCGGGAAGCAATATGAAGCGGAAAAATCCTCTCATGGCGAAGCCCGCAAAGAATCGCATGATGAAAATGGCCGATTTCACCGGAGTTCTCAAACTGATAACTCCGGTGAAGCCATGAAAACCTGCGAACGAATCGCAGAGGAAAATGGTGTAAGCAAGGCAACTGTACTTCGCGCATCGAAGTACATGAAAGGTGTTGAAATTGCTGAATCCCTGATTCCCGGTATGCGGGAGAAGATTCTGAACAAACAGGTAAAAGTCAGCAAGGCTGATATGCACCGCCTTGCACGAGCCAACTATGATGCCCGCGCACAGACCTTGCAGGAAATCCTGCACCCGGAACTGAAAGTTGAACCGAAACCGGATGCCGATGGCATCATCCGGGAACCGGGAAAGGCACCTGTATTGCCGTTTCAGAAAATCGAATCGGTTTACGACAGCGATGCTTACCCGGAAGAAGTGCGGCATGATTATGTCGCACTGGAACACGTTACAACACGTTTCCGCACAGAGTTTGACTATCTTCTGAGAACTATGCCAGACACAGCACAGCGAGAAGTCATTCTCGAAATCATCCACAAGCACAAGGAGTACCTTGCTTCGCTGGAATCTGCGCTCGCAGAGGATGAGCAGACAGCATAACAACAGGCACATTGTATGCTGTCAACAGAAATCCAAAGGAGTGTGCGTTTGAACAAAAAGAAAAAGTCCACAAATATTTCCCCTTACCCCGATGAAGCCATCGAACGACTGGCACGGGCATTCTATCCGGCGATCCTTGCCTGCTGGAACAGCGAGGAAGGTCAACGGGAATTTGCTGCATGGCAGGCGGAACAGGCTCATATCGCAACCAAAGAAAAACAGGAAGTTCCCGTCGGGGAACTCCCTGCCTTACTTATCGTGTGTGGATTTTTGCAGGGTGCGTCCGGCAGGGCGCACCCTGTTTTTGCGTTCAGTCCTCTAATCCGTGACTTCCAGCCGCATTTCTCAGATACTCCTCTGGCTCACCGTTCAAAATTAGCTCTGCATACGCCAGCGGGTCATTGTAGATGAGGTAGTCCAGTTCAGACCTCTGCGCCATGGTAACATCCAGTGCATCCTCGACACCGGTGCAGTTGATGGAAATTTTGCGCCCATCCCGGAGCAGCAGCTCCACACAGCCGGTGCCCATGTTAAACTGACAGGCTCTTGCATCGTACTTCATAATCTTGCGTCCCTTCTGCCTTACGGCACTCTTACTGTTGTGACCTTCGTGATACGGTCTTTCTTCTGATAAGGTTTTGGACACACAGCCGTAAGGGAAGAGCCATTGTTCTCGTTTCCGAAGAAAACAAAAAATCCGAGCCCTTCTCCTATCGAGAAAAGGTTCGGATTTTCATGGTTTGGTGCGATGGAAGGGACTCGAACCCCCGGCCTACTGATTCGTAGAAACCAAACGGCATCTTTCATCCATATCCACAATTCACGAAGAATCGTCATTTTCATCGATGCACCGTGATTTTAGAGTTGTGAATCTATTGTATTCCTTTGCATTGTTTGCACTCCTTTGCACCTGTTATCCATCCTTGCAATGTGCAGAAAATGTGCAAAA
>OHXS01000351.1_pt1 | contig 11298 bp, 6 predicted proteins | sample 1580011 | NCBI WGS metagenome assembly OHXS01 (sample SAMEA3882534, study PRJEB24775) | human gut metagenome | biome: human-associated habitat; feature: intestine environment; material: feces | place: Netherlands | collected 2009/2010
ATCAGGGTTCCGATGACTTTGTACTCAGATCCAGGCATCAGACCATGATAAGTGACCGTATCTACGATAGTCGCTTCCTTGGAAGCAGAGACATCCTGATCCCCGTCACTGCCGTCTTTGGCTGTGGTTTTGATTTCCGGGAAGTAGATGGTCTGGTTGGCATCTTTGATGTCCGCATGTACCGCTACTTCGTGATCTTCAAAAGTCATTGTTTCAAATGCCACGAGCGTTTTTCCGGAAAGTGCAGAGGCATCAAAGGTAAAGGAAAGCTCTACGCTGCCGTTAGCTTCTTCCGGAGTGAAACTTGTTTCTGCAGTCACAGCTTTGCCATCCACATCGAAAGGTTTTTCGGTTTCCGCATCCATGAGTGTTCCTGTCAGCTTGTACTCTTTGCCTGGGATCAGGTTTTTGTATTCCACAAGGTCTGTAAGCGTCAGTTCTTTTTCCGGTTTTGCATAGTGTGTGCCGGAAGCAGCATCTGTTGCAGTGGTTTTGATTTCCGGGAAGTAAATAGTCTGTCCTTCATCCGCAATGTCTGTGTGTACGGCAACTTCCTTGTCTTTGTAAGCCAGGGATTCAAAGACAACTACTGTTTTCCCTTTTAAGGAGCTGGCATCAAAGGTAAAGGTAACATCTACCGTACCAGCGGATTCTTTTGGCTTGAAGGATGCTTTTGCTGTCACCGGTTTTCCGTCTGCTTCGACTGGTTTCTTTGTTTCTTTATCTATCAGAGTTCCAGTCACTTCATATTTCTGGTTAGGAACCAGCCCCTTAAAGGAAACCGTATCCACCAGCGTGATTTCTTCCTTTGCACAGGAAATATTGGAGTTCGTGTCCGCATCTTTCGCAGTAGTCTTGATTTCCGGGAAATAGATGGTCTGGTCTTCATCGTTGATGTCGGTATGGACTGCAAGCTGCATCTCATCCTGATATAATTCCTCGAAGACAACGGTTGTTTTTCCCTTTAAGGAAGTTGCATCAAAGGTAAAGGTTACTTTGACGGAGCCGGAGGATTTCTTTGCAGTAAATTCAGTTTCAGAAATCACCGGTTTTTCATCCACAAGGATTGGTTCCCCGGTTTTTTTATCCATTAAGGTTCCAGTCAGTTTGTATTTCTGGCCCTTTTTCAGTCCTTCGTATTCCACAACGTCTTCAATGGTCACTTCTTTTGCCGGCTGGCTCATGTGTGTACCGGTCTCGGCATCCAGAGCAGTCGTGCCGATCTCAATGGCATCATCGGTCAGAGTTCCAACCTGTATCAGAACAGAATCCTTATAAACCTTGACTTCAAAGGTTAAAAGATCCATGCCTTTGTTGGAATCACAACGCTGTTCCGCCAGAGTGTAAGTATCGTAAATGAGAGCGCCTTTGGAATCATCCGGTTTGGAGGTGCCGAACCAGATGCCGTCTTCCGAAGACTCACCCCGGTTGGTATTTGCGGTATGTTTGTTCCATTTGGAGGAAGTGCTGGCATAACCGTTGGCATCTGTCACAATCACATGGCTTTCGCCTGTTGTTTTGGAAGTGATCTTAAATGGCACATTTGCCAGACGGTTCTGGCTGCCGTCAGCAATCTTGACAAATTCCAGATCCCCGCGGATGACCTGATTGGAGATGGAATTGTCTTTTGCAGTCAGTTCCACGATTTTTCCCTGTTCTGTGATGTCAAATTCTACAGAGATCTTTCCGCTGTTCAGATAACCGGAAGGTGCAGTTGTTTCATCCACACGGTAATGTCCGAATGGGAGAGCATCTTTTGCAGTTGCAGCAGAACCGGATTTATCGGCAGTAAGTGTAAGGACAACCTGATCTTTCGTGTAGGATGTTCCGTCTACTAATACCGGATTTTCATTTAACGTAGTGATCGCAAAGACAGTACCTTCCAAAGTGGCAGAACCCTGCGGTTTTGCTTCTCCGGTCTCGCTGTCACGTTTCTGGATCTTCACTCCGCCACGGATGACAGATTCTTCTATGGTAGAAGACTGGTATACCGAAACCATTTCCTGCTTACCGTCACCTGTAATTTTCTGTACGAAGACAGTTGGATTGAGCTGGTATCCGGCAGGGGCTTTGCTTTCCTGTACCGTTATGGTACCGAGCGGAAGACAGACGGTCTTGCCATCACTGGTATAGTAAAAGGCATCGCCGCTTACAAAGGAATCTTTGGTAAAATGCATCTTTCCGGAAACATCTGTTTTTAATACCCAGGTACGTGCCGGTTTCTTTCCAGCTTCCGCAGGATCACTGTCAGACTGCTCGGTATAGAACTTGACTGTAAATTCTGCGTTTGCAAGGGAAGCTGCTCCCTGTGGGGAGGCTTTCTTTGTTTCGGCATCCAGCTTTTCAAGCACCAGATTCATGGGATTATTCTGCGGAATATCTGTTACGTTTGCAGCAGAAGTCTGTTCTGCTTTTACGGTGACTTTGTGAGCTTTGGTGTCTACAATGTAGCCTTTGGAAGCAGAGAGCTCTTTTATGGTATAATCGCCTTCCTCCAGTTCGCCGGATCTGGCATACCCGTTTTCATCAGTGGTCAGTTTCTGGATGAGCTTCTCACCCTGATAGATCCCATACACAGCACCCTTTAAGCTGTAATTCGGATTCCCGTCCGATACGCTTCCGTTGGCAGAAGATTTTTTCAGTTCGATCCAGCCGTTTGGAACCTGATACCAGCTTCCGGCAATGGTCTGGCTGCCCTGTCCCGGAACGATGAATGCCCGGAAGCCTTCCGGCGGGTTCGGAAGTCCCTGAATGGCACTGGCTACTTCCAGTGCTTTATCAATATAGGACTGCGGGGCGCCATGGAAAGCTCCGGTGTCAGCGGAATTACCGGCATAGATGTAAGCGACAACCAGATGTCCGATGACATAGCTGTTATCATCACTCCAGCCACTGAAATATTTATCCTTGACGACTTTATCGTAGCCGTAACCGCCGTTTAAGTAGTAGAGCGCTTTTCTGAGCGGGGAGTTCTGGCTTAAAAGGTCATAGGAATAGGAACCAGAGGAAGGTGTTTTCTTCAGTGGTTCCACGCAGTAGGCAGTATTGCTCCCGTCAAAGCTCATGCGGGAGGTAAAATAGCTGCCGTAAGGGATATTGGCACCTGCCTTATAGCTGATGGTGCCGTCGACTGCCGGAAAACAATGCGCCGACTGCGACAAGGACTGCCAGCAGCATAGCCAGCGTCCGTCTGGTATAGGATTTGTATGTCTGTAACATAAGTCTCCTCCTTCTTGAAGTTCAAATGAAAAGGGCAGCGTCAGTGCTGCCAAAAGTTACACAGCCTGTTTCTTCTGTTTCGCAAGGATTTCCAGAAGCTCCTGCCGATCTGTGGTAATCAGCTCCTTTTCCAGATTGGAAGCCTTAAATTCCACAGTGATGTTATTGTTGTTGGTTGAGATCAGACCGTTGCCCCGCTGGAAATGGGTGATGTTCATTACTTCTGTTTCCGATAGATGCAGGATAGTCTTCACCCGCTGTGCCTCTTCATCCTCCATGTTCAGGATAATCTTGGTCTTGCAGTTATTGATGATACCCTTGCCGTACTTCCCGTCATCCAGAGCAAAGAAGTCGTTTAAATCCTGTGTGGCAAAGATGCCGGCTCCGGAGTAAGCACGGATGATCTTGGCAATCTCCAGTACGAATTCCGCTGCAAGCCGGTTGCTGGATGCACCGATGAGCTGCCAGACCTCATCGACAAAGATGGCTTTCTCTTCGGTACGGTTTTCCTTCGCTTTATCCCAGACATAATCCAGGGCAACGAACATGCCGACCGTTAAAAGATCGCTGGAACCGGTCAGTTCGGAGATATCCAGTACCGTATATTTATTGGTCAGGTCCACATTGGTCTGCTGGTTAAAGGAAGAAGCAGAACCGTGAACCAGGCGGTTCAGGATATGAGCCAGACGTTTGGTATCCTCGCTTTCCAGCAGGACATTGTAGACATCCTCCAGAATGGGCATCTTTTTGTACTGCTCCGGATGCTGCGGATCTGTCAGGGATTCATTTTTATGTGTAATCCCTTTTCTGGCATAGGTTTTGATTAGGGCTTCATCCAGAAGCTGCTTCTCCTCATGGGACATATCCGGGATCAGCAGACTGAAGAAGATGTGAAGCCTTTGGATCTTGCCTGCCAGTGCGGAGGCATCCAGTGTCGGTCCGTCCAGCAGTTCATTTACAGAATTGTCTACCTTCCGGATTTCCATGATGTTGATACAGTTCTTACTGGCAGGAGAGATCTGGATAAATTCTCCGCCGACATTCCTTGCAGCCCGGTAAAATTCGTGTCCCTTTAGCGGAGCGATGATGAACACCTGGATGCCTTTTCTTCGCATCCTTAGTGCCATGGTCTGCATGGTGAAGGTCTTTCCTGCTCCCGAACAGCCTAAGATACAGATGTTGCTGTTCTTGTACTGCCTGGAATCAAAGATATCCGCAATGACCAGGGAATTGTTATGCTTGTTTACCCCAAAGAGGATTCCGTTATCATCGCAGATACTGTAGCTGACGAAGGGATAGCAGCTTGCCGCCCCGGAAGTCAGTACGTTCCGCTTGGACAGCTTAAAAAGCTTCTTGTCCAGATTTGCCAGCGGCAGAGAGGATAAAAATCCCTGCTCCTGTAAAAAGTAGCAGGAGTGTAAGTTCATATCCTGCGAGATCAGGAGCTTTTTCATTTCCTGAATCCGCCACTGCAGTTCTTCCAACGTGGAAGCAGTAATGGTGATGAGAAGATTCATGTAATAGAAATCTTCGTTGTTGGCAAGTCCCTGCTTCAGAAAATATCCGGAGCGGATGGCAGAATCCAGATCGTCATAATCAGTGTTGGTATCGGACGCATCCTTTAATTTGGAACGGTTGATACGGATCTGCTGACCGAGACGCTGCTGAATCTTGTCCTTTGGCTGTTTCTGGAGAAAGAAATCAATATCAATCCCTTCCCCGGCATTGACAAGGAGTGACAGCCATCCGGGAGTTACCCGGTTTTTGTAGCCGTCAGACGGCACAAGCAGGTAGGAATGGTAAAGCCCATTGATCTGCACATAATGGGAGTGCTTGAAATCCACACTTTCCGGTGCGAGAAACTCGTTGATCCGGATGTGATCCAGTTCCTCCATGCGATTTTCCTTTGTATAGGCGGACAGTACAGTGCTGATCCGGTTCGAAAGCGGAACCTCCGTACAAAGGGTACGGTTTAAAAGGGTGTAGAGAACATCCGTAGTAAATTCATCCTCATTGTCATGGGAGACCACTTCATTCCCGCACTGGTATAGAAAGGTTTTGGCGGTCTGGGAGGCTGTCTCAAGAGCAGCAAGGATTTCCCGTTCCTCTTCCTTTCGGTTTGCGTTGAATGGTTCATATTCAAAGATCAGAAAGAACCGTCTGGATACTGCTTCTCTGGAACTTAAGTTCTGGACAAACTGGATGTAGTCACGCTGCAGTTCCTGACAGTGGGGATCGGTTTCCCGCTCCAGCTCCAGCTGGGACTGCTCCAGATGCTTATTGATGTCTGCTTTTTTGGAGATCATCTTGATCTGGAGTTTGACAGGGCTGATCTTTAAGTAACTGATAAAGCTGTAGATAATGCCCTGCTGTTCCCTGGCACTTCGAAGCAGAAAGTTGATTGGTTCAATCTCCAGGATCTTCACGTACCGTCCGTCTGTGGTATAGACGATTCCGTTTGCGATTTTTTCCACCGGAAGATAATCCTCCAAGGTCTGGTCTTTCTTTCGCTTTTTCCGGGAAACGGGTTTTGACGTGGCAGATGAGGTGTCCTCCTTGGAAACCACCTTTTTTTTCTGCTCTTTTTTTGCAGCCCGCTTTTCGGAAACTGCCCGTTTTTCTTCCTCCTTTCGTCTCCGGGCTTCCGTTTTTTTCTGTATTTTTATCTGTTTCGCCGCCTCTTTTTTCTGTCGGCTGGCTTCTTTCTGCTCCCACTTCAGATAACGGATATCTTCCTTTGCCTGTTTTTTGATGCCCCGCTTGGTGGAGGTATCAAACTGCCGGTGTTCTTTTTTTTTACTTTTTGGCGGAGCTGGTGCGTCCGGTTCAGACTGTGGGGGAGCCGATGCCATTACTTTGGAAGGCTCTGCCATTTTTTCTGCTTTCCGGTGTTTCTTTGTCTTTGGCTCTTTGAAACGTGGTTTCCTGCGTGGCTTTCCTTCCGGAAGACTGTCGGACCTCCAGATTACCCTGCGGTTCACTACAAAACGCAGGGCATTCATCAAAAAGGCAGTGATGCTCTCCCCGCCGATTCCAATCAGGGCTACCATTGCCGCTGGAAGTGCGGTCATGCAGAGAATGATGATGCGGGCAGTCAGGGACAGCGGCAGGTGGAAAACAGGGATACCGATTGCCAGGGAAAGAACAATGCTTTCTATGGCATTGCGGATGTCAAAAGTTCCGTTTAGGATCTTGCCTTTCTCAATGAAGTTGGAAGGGATAAAGGAAACCGGTGTTTCTTCTGGCTGTGTCATGGCTGCACCTCCTTTTTCGTATCTTTCGCATCTTCGGAAGGCACAGAGGCACTGCCGGATTCTGTGTCCGGAGCTTCCGGGCTGTCAGAAGTATCCGGATACCCGCCTTCCTGCAGGTGTTCAATGTCCTGCGAAGTCAGGGACGGCAGGGAATCATCGGTTTGCTTTTCGTAAACAGTCGTATCTGCAGAGACCTGTACCCCGTCTTCTCCAAATAAAAACACACCCGTCGGGGTGTGATAGGTAACCGGAAGCGTATCCTGATCGGAAAGTGAAAACATCAGGCAGACGGTTGTTTCGGTAGGGTAGCTGGTTTTTTCCGGCAGGAAGGTGATGCTTGTCTGTTCTTTTTTGACATACTCTTTTAGGTAGACAGGAAACTGCCCTTTGAGAGAAGCAATCTGGCTGTCGGAGAAAAATGCTTTTAAAGCATCAAAATCCAGATATTCCGGCATGGGGGTATCAGAATTTGTTTCTGTTGTTTCCTTTGCCGGTTCCCTGCCTTTGTTTCCGGAAGCTTCTTTTTTCTGGCTTTTCCAGAAACTGGGGAGAACCAGTCCGGCAAGCAGCAGAAACAGCATCAGAAAAATGGAAAGAATCACTTTTGTTCTGTTCATAATGGCTCCTTTATTTTTTGTCGAAGATCCAGTAGGCATTTGCCGTAGCATGGATTTCCGACATCATATCAAATTCACGGTTAATATAGTTCTTTGCGTCACTGTCATTGGGATCATTGACCAGTACCTTGCCGTTTGCCGTAACACCTCGGAGTACGATGAAGTGTCCGCCGCTGGTGAAAAGTCCTGCCCGCTGAGAGGAGATGACCGGACAGCCTTCGGAGAGTGCCTGAAGTACCGTATTGGCATTGCTGGTCTGTGTGACGCTGCCACAGCCGAAATGACTGGCTGCAGCCTGAAAGTAGCTCCAGTAGGTTCCAACTCCCGGCTTGTAATAGGAATTCCCGCACCATGCCACCGCATCCGGAGGGGTAATGGTATTCCCGGTCAGGTAGCTGGCGATCATGGCAAAGCTGGTAGGCCCGCAGCCGGAAGATGCGATGGAGCCGCCGCCATAAGGAATGTTCCCGTAATCGGTCTGGAGATAGTGCGGAATCTGCATTCCGTTTGCCGGATAGCTTCCGCCGGTATTGGTAATCTGATAATACCGGAGAACATGCTCCACATATTCCTTGTCCCCATACCGGTCATAATGCCAGTTCGGACGGGCACACATCATATCCGAATAAGCAATGGCGTTTTCTTTGGTATAACCGCCGTCACGTTCCATTGCCCAGTCGATATAGCCGGAGCCGTAATTGTAACCCTGAAGCGCCAGCTTGATGCGGTCCAGGTCGGTAGGTCCGGTACATCCTGCTTTATCCAGTGCATACTTTAATTCCTGAATCCCACATTCGATGGAATAAGCAGGATCGGTGATGCCGTTGGGGACATGGGGGTATTTCTTATTAAAGCCGCCTTCTGCCGCCTGCATGGGATCGCTTCCACGCCCGCCGCTTTCCTGCATCATGACTGCCATGAGGAGTTCCACATAAGCTTCCATGCCGTATTTCTGTGCGACCTGCTGGATGGTAGCCCGGTAAGCCAGCACCTCATCGCTGACACCTACCGCCATGGCAAGACCGGAAGCGGAGCCGCCAAAGAACATGGTCAGGTTTTCCACATAACTGTCTGCCGTTTTTTTCTGCTTATCGGTCAGATGAAAGACGTGATCTGCAAAGTAGGCATCTCCGGCATAGCTGACCGTGTAGGTATGGCGGGTAAAAGTAACCTTTCTGGGTGGTGCATTTTCCTCTTCCGCCGGAACTTCCACCGTGGCCGTTTCTGAAGTAACGTCATAAGAAAAAAGCCCGTCCTCGTTTTCCCGGATCAGGCTTTTGAGTTTGCTGATATTTATATTTTTATAGTCATCCTGGCTGGCACAAAACTGTGCGATGAGCTGGTTCGCATTTACGATGATACTGGAAGCGTAAGGATCGCTGATAGAGGCAGTATCTCCTTCCGGGAGTCTGGCAATTTCCGCATTGATCTTAGCAAGCAGTGCATCATGGCTTTCCTGAAGCACCTCCACGATTGCCTGATTGGAAGCCCGGATATTTTCACTGATTACCGTGTTGCTGGTCAGTGCTCCGGTATTTTCAGAGAGGTCTCCGAAGACGAGTCCCGGAAGCATGACAAGGAACAGAATGGGAAGCATCAGTACACCGCCGACGGCTGCTCCAGTTTTCGCAAGGGTGCGCCTGTGCCGGAATACTGTACCGATGACAGCAAGAGGACTGCCCATCAAGGCTGTTTTTGGCATGTTACATACGCTCCTTTCGCTGTGGGGCTGGCGGCAGTTTCTGGACAATGGATTCATTGTAGGCTACTTTGCCGCTGCCGGAAGTATATGGTGTTTTTTCGACCGTATCCTGTGCATACTGCTTGTACCAGGTGGAACCATCCACGGACTGTACCGTAGAGTAGGAGCCCTGAGTAGGAGCTGCATACTGGTCGGCATGGTACAGGGCAAAATCCCGGTTTCCGGAGCTTCCGGTTTCGGTACCGGTGATCCTTCCGCCACCGATTTCTACATTATCATAGGAAGAACCGCCGCCCGGATTGATGCCCATATAGGAAGTAAAGGCTTTCTGTGCGTCTGCTCCCTTGATGGAACCTACCTGACCGTAATTTCCCTGTGCAATGTTGCTGATGACCTGATTGGCAAAGTCTCCGCCTTTGTTCAGGGATGACTGGTAGAGCATGTTTCCGATACTGCTGTGTTCGGTATAACCGGTTGCGGAATTGACCGCTTCTCTTTGTACCTGTCTTCCCACTGCCCCGGCAAGCCCGCCGGATAGGAAGCTTCCTGCGACAGCCGCACTTCCGGGAGAAGAGGCTTTGTGGTAGCCGCCACCACCATGGGAACGCATGGAACCGGTCAGGCTCCGTCCTGCAATCAGAAGTTCAGCCATCATGTTTCCTCCGGTATTGCCGACATTGATGCCAAGCGATGCCAGAAAAGAATCAATTTTCTGGGATACCTTTAAAAAGGCAATGGCACACAGGAACCAGACGAAGACATTTCCGGTTACCGCTTCCTTTCCCTGACTGGCAACTGCCGCTTCCACGTCTGCTTCCGTAAGCTCCGCTGCAAAGACCGGCATGGAGCAAAACAGTACCAGACAGGCAGTTAGTACCAGGAATGGTATGAGTTTCTTTCTAAGTTTCATTTTGGTCCTCCTTTCTTATAGGGATAACGGATTGGCAAGGAAGGTGCCGACCATAGAAGTAAACAGCCGCAGGCACCACGCATTCATCAGAAGCAAAAAGAACTGGCCGCCAAGCATCCGGCACCAGGATTTCCAGATGTTTGCTGTGGTCTGGCTGGCGCCCATAGAAAAAGCCACAGGAGCCGTGTAGACCAGTACACCGAGCAGCACATACCGTTCGGCTGCCTCGAACAGAAGTTTTAGGTAGTTCCAGGCCAGGATGAGAACCAAAATCAAGGTAATCAGCGCCACAGCCCCATTGGCACACACACCGATGATGACCAGCATCACGGAATTGAAGTCTGCAAAGCTTAATGCAGGAAGGTCGGACTCCATGATCCAGTGGTAGGGGGTGCCGCCGATGGTAAGAACAATATTGACGATCTCATCTGAAAAGAGCGTCAGCAGGATAAAAATAACGGAACGGATACTCAGCTTTACCGGGTCTTCTGCTTCCACACCTGCGCCAAGACCGAAGTTTTTGAATAACTGCCAGACCCAGTTGAGCAGGATGATCCCGATTGCCAGAGCCACGAAAACAGAGTACATAGTCTCTGCTGCGGGAAAATAACGCAGAAATACAGCCATATCACAGCCCAGCGCACCCAAAACCGATGTGGTCACCAGATCAAGACCGGCCATTACCTGTTCTGCGATCCATTCCACTATGCCGTCTAAAATGCCCATAAATGCAAGCCTCCTTTCCGGCGAGCAGTCAGACGGTCAATCAGCCTGTCCATTGTCCGCCACTAAAGAGCGGCGTCACATACGCCATGATAAAGCCCAAGCCATTGAGGATAGCCCAGGTGATACAGATTCGTTTGAGCCAGGCGCGGCTTTCATCCACCGTCCGTCCGGAACGGGAGAAGTTCATGAGCAGCAAGGCTACCGAAGCAGTGACGATGGCGGCGATAGTGGAGATGGCAAGGATTTGGGTGTATACATCCTGCATGATCTCTTTGGCCTTGGTCCATACATCTGTTGCCGCATAAGCCGGCTGGCAGAACATCATGGACATCATCACACACAGGAAGGCGCTGTAAGCCACTTTGGGCAGCGAAAGCCTGCGCTTGGACTGGGTATCCGGCTCCTGAAGCTGCGGAGTTTGAGGGGTTTTCGTTTTCTTCAATTTGCGATCCTCCAATTCTGAATGATTTTTTGATGCTCAATAGGGAACAGAAAAGCCCACACCTGTCAAAACAAATGTGGGCTTTCAAATGGCCGGGCGGCCATCTGGGCAGCAAAAAAGCACCCTGATGAAAGGTGCCGTTACTGTCCTGTTCGGTTTTGGGTGCAAGTTTGAGCATATTCAGTTTAGCACACCAGGATTTACGGCTCAAGGGCAGGAATGCGCCAATTTCATTCCCGTATTCTGCCAATTATTTGCCCTTGGCCTTTTCATCTGGTTTTGGCGCTGGAAAGAACTGTTCCAGCATGTCTAAACTGTCCTTGGAGGTATAGCCCCAAAGGACGGAACTGAGGGCTTCAATAGCTTCCCGGCGTTTGCGGTAGTAGGTTCTGAAACTGATGTCACGAATATGCGGTCGTAGGGTATCG
>OHXS01000364.1_pt1 | contig 11045 bp, 9 predicted proteins | sample 1580011 | NCBI WGS metagenome assembly OHXS01 (sample SAMEA3882534, study PRJEB24775) | human gut metagenome | biome: human-associated habitat; feature: intestine environment; material: feces | place: Netherlands | collected 2009/2010
TGGCACCTAGAATACAAATAATGCCCCAAAACCAATTTCTTTTCATAAATGATTCCTTCTTTCTTTTAATACTTTGTAGTACATTCTTGATACATACACTTGTTTATGACTATTTTGAAAAGTAATGAGATGACTCGATACGGAATGAGACAGAGAGTAAATTCTCTGTATATTCACAATTGTAGATTTAGAAATTCTCAAAAAGGAGTTTGGCAATATATTTTCTAATTCATACAATTTCTGTGTTGTAGAAAACATATCATTGGCTGTATGCGCATATACCGTTCCGTTGTCACTTTCAAAGAATAGAATTGCATCTAAATCTAGATAATACTCTGTATCTTGTTTAAAGAATTGTATACTCGGCTTTGATTTAAAATTAGAAATCAATTGTTGCAATTCATCAGTATATTCTTTTGTATGTATGACGATTTCATCTTCGTTTAATGAATCATCAATCTCAATTCTTACTTTCATGGCTTTATTATTCCACAAGGAATATTAAAAGTATAGTCATGAAAAGTATGTGGTTAAAATATAAGACTAAGTGGTCAAGAAAAGAGAAGTGAAAATTCATTTCTTTAGTGGGCTGTATAATGGTACCTATATATAGCTCCTTCATCAATTTTGTATATTAATCGTTCTTTATCATTTATTCTGCAACTTCAAAATCCTTTAAAGGATGAGACATCAGATATTATTATATTTATTTCTAAAATATTGAAATAATGTCGTTTTGTAGTAAATAAAATATTGAAATAATGACATTTTAGACGGAATAAAATATTGAAATAATGACGTTTTTCTGTTAATGTGATATTGAAATAATGTTGTTTCATGACTGGAGGATATATGTTTAAGCGGAAAGTATATAATGAATTGTTGGAATGGAAAGAAAAATATGCAGATCGGTCAGCTTGTTTATTAGAGGGAGCTAGGCGTGTAGGTAAGAGCACAATTGCTTTGGAATTTGCAAAAAATGAATATGAAAGTTTTATATTTATAGATTTTTCTAATATATCTACAGAATTGTTAGAAGTATTCAATGATATTTCGGATTTGGATATATTCTTCTTGCGATTACAAACAGTGACAGGTATTAATTTGATAGTATCTAAATCTGCCATTATTTTTGACGAAGTACAATTTTTTCCAAAGGCTAGACAAGCTATTAAACATCTAGTAAAAGATGCAAGGTATCATTATATTGAGACGGGGTCACTGATATCAATTAAGAAAAATGTACAAGATATATTAATTCCTTCTGAAGAACATAAAATTAATGTGTTTCCGATGGATTATGAGGAATTTAATTGGGCATTGGGAAAAAGTACGGATAGTATAAGAACTTTAGTTGAAAAGAATGTTGCTATAGGTGATATGACAAACCGTAAGTTAATGCGCGATTTTCGTATTTATATGGCTGTTGGGGGGATGCCTCAAGTCGTTTCTACTTACCTACAAACGAATAATCTTGATGCAGTAGATAAAGAAAAATTAGATATTATTTCTTTATATGAAGATGATTTAAAAAAAATAGATCCTTCTGGTAGATTATCTGATATTTATGCATCAATACCTAGTCAATTAGCATTGAAGAGAAATAGATTTAAAATAGCAGAAGCAACTAAAAGCCGAAGACAAATTAAAGATGAGGAACGTTTATTTGATTTAATTGATTCCAAAATAGTTTTGCCATGTTACAATGTTGCACAACCTAGTATTGCTTTAGCACAAACAAGAGATCCAGAAACTTTTAAATTGTATATTTCTGATATTGGATTGTTTACAACGATGATATTTGATGGTGGGAAAGGATTATCTTCAGATATTTATAAAAAATTGTTGAGTGATAAGTTATCAGCCGATTTAGGCTATATGTATGAGAATGCAATCGCACAAATCATTGTAAATAGTGGCAATAATTTATACTATCATTCATGGAGAAAAGAGAATAGTACTCATAGTAATGAAATTGATTTCTTAATACGTTCAAAAAATAAAATCATTCCAATTGAAGTAAAATCATCTGCAACAAAGAGTCATATTTCAATGGATGAATTCTGCAAGAAATATTCGCATGAAGTAGGACGAAGATTCTTGTTTTCACAGAAAGATTTTTCGAAAGATGGGATGTTGGAGTTAAAGCCTATTTACGCAGTTCCATTTTTGTTAGAAAATCTTTAAATAATGTATTTTAATCTTTGATATAATAATAGAGTTGAAATGAGGTAAATAAACTTATGGATGAAAATATAATTTCCTTAATTGCGAAAGAGCTGAATATTTCAATTTCGCAAGTTAAGAATACATTGGAATTATTAGAAGAAGGAGCTACAGTTCCTTTTATTGCACGTTATCGTAAAGAGCGTACAAAAGGTTTGGACGAAGAACAAATTCGTGTCATTCAAGAAAATTATGTGTATCAAGTGAATTTAGCTAAGCGTAAGGAAGAAGTCTTAGCTCGTATTGAAACATTAGGAAAATTGGATGATGAAATTATAAAGAATGTCAACGCATGTACAAAATTATCACAGGTAGAAGATATTTATCGTCCTTACAAACAAAAGAAAAAGACGCGTGCAAGTGTTGCGATTGCCAATGGTCTACAGCCATTAGCCGATACTTTTATGTCTTTTCCTCGTTATTTTAAAGAAACAGAATTAGATGCCTACATTAATGAAAACGTAAAAGATCGTGAAGCTGCCATTCAAGGTGCTTGTGACATCATTGCCGAAAAAGTGAGTGATGATGTGGATGTGCGTAATAAAATATTGGATTCAATGACAAATTTTGGTCGTATTGTTACAAGTGAAAAGAAAGATCATGAAGACGATCATAAAGTCTATAAGATGTATTATGACTATTCAGAAAGAGTGAATACATTAGCACCGCATCGAGTTATGGCCATTGATCGTGGGGAAAAAGAAAAAGTATTAAATGTTTCGATTTCCTTTAATGAAGAATATATCGAAAACTGGGTATGCCGAAGATTTATTCGCTTTACTAACAGTGGTACAGGTGAGTATGTTCGTGCTGCTATTTTAGATGGTTTAAAAAGACTTGCCTATCCTTCCATTGAAAGAATGGTTCGTTCAGCTTTAAGTGAAAAGGCACATGAATCAAGTATTGATGTATTCTCTATGAACTTAGAAAAACTTTTACTTCAACCACCTATGAAAGATAAAGTGATTCTAGGCTTTGATCCTGCCTTTAGAACCGGATGTAAATTGGCTGTTATTGATGCATCTGGTAAAAAATTAACAGTTGATGTGATTTATCCACATCAGCCAAATGCGAAAGTAAGAGAGTCTGAACAAAAATTAGTTCAATTATGTAAAGAATATCATGTGAATTTAATTGCGATTGGCAATGGTACGGCAAGTAGAGAAAGTGAAGCTTTCGTTGCGAATACAATCAAAAAATTTAATTTACCAGTATCCTATACCATTGTTTCTGAAGCAGGTGCTAGTGTATATAGTGCTTCTAAATTAGCTATTGAAGAATTTCCAGACTTACATGTTGAACAAAGAAGTGCCATTTCTATTGCACGAAGACTGATGGATCCACTTTCAGAACTAATCAAGATTGACCCTCAATCGATTGGTGTTGGTCAATATCAACATGATTTGCCAACCGCAAGATTAAAAGAACGTTTGGATTTCGTAGTTGAAAAAGCGGTTAACCGCGTGGGCGTAAATATCAATACAGCCAGTGTTTCTTTACTTAAAAATGTTGCGGGATTAAATAATGCGAGCGCATCAAGTATTGTGTCATATCGTGAAGAGAATGGAAAAATTGAATCGCGTACACAAATTAAAAAGATCCCTAAGATTGGTCCAAAAGCCTTCGAACAAGCAGCTGGATTCTTGCGTATTGAAGATGGAAAAGAACCGTTGGATCGTACAAGCATTCACCCTGAATCGTATAAGGCAACGAAAGTATTGTTGAAGGAATTAGGTCTGGATACTTCGGATTTAGGAACACAAAAGGCAAAAGACGTGATTTCTAATTGTGATACAAAACAATTGATGCAAGACACAGGATTAGATAGTTATACATTGAAGGATATCTTAGATGCGATTTGTATGCCACTTAGAGATTATCGAGATAAATATGATGCGCCATTACTAAGAAAAGATGTATTGGAAATCGAAGACTTACATATTAATGATAAGCTAGAAGGTACAGTACGTAATGTGGTTGACTTTGGTGCCTTTGTCGATATTGGACTACACGAAGATGGTTTAGTTCACGTTTCAAAGATGAGTACAAAACGAGTAAAACATCCAAGTGATGTTGTTTCTGTAGGAGATATTGTTACGGTATGGGTATACAATATTGATCAGGAGAAACAAAAGGTACAACTAACAATGGTCAATCCAAATTGACAATCAACAAACCGAGGTTTATTATCTTTACAAATGTAGGACAACGCATTGTTGTCCTTTTGTTTTTAGGAAAGAGGATTATTATGAATATCACAACAATTGTTACACAAATGACTATTTTATTATTGATTATGATTGTTGGTTTTGTGGGAGCTAAAAAGAACATCTTTAATGATGAAGTAAATGTATATGCATCAAATATCTTGTTAAAAATCGGGATTCCAGGCTTGATTATTAGTTCAGTTAAAAATGGATCTCCATTTACAGGACACGAATTATTCAATGCACTTGTTATTTTTTCAATATTTGTGATATTTACAGGGATTGTCTCTAAAGTTATTGTAGAAGTTTTACGCATTCAAGAAAATAAAGCCCTTTGGCAATTTATGATTCTATTTACCAATGCCGGTTTTATGGGATTACCCGCTATTCAAGCCATATTAGGGGATCAAGCCATGCTTTATGGAGCTTTATTTTTATTGCCACTAAACTGTTTAATGTATGGATATGGAGAGAGTTTATTTCGTAAGGGAGGTTTTTCGCTTAAGAAATTTATGAATGGCCCAATGATTGCCTCCATTATTGCGCTTGTTCTTTGTGTCTTTAATATGAAGCTTCCGTATGTCTTGGCACAGACCTGCACGTATATTGGTAATGTGACGACGCCACTATCTATGATGGTCATTGGTGCTGTTTAGTCAAAATGGATATCAAAGAGTTGTTGGATGTAAAAGTATGGGCATTTACAATATTTAAAATGATTTTATTACCTTTGTTCTATATGTTTTTTCTATCTTTGTTTCACATGGATCCATTGATTGAAAATACACTTATACTCATTATGTGTATGCCAGTGGCAAGTAATTCTAGTGTATATGCATTTATGTATGGAGAGGATGCAACGCTTGCTAGTAAAGCTATTTTCTTGACAAGTGTTTCGTGTGTGGTAACGATTCCAATTGTGTTTATTTTACACACTTTGTAAATAACGTGACAAATGTAACTATAAATAAAGGTCAAAGTTTGAGTTATTGATTAGAATGATGTATGATTAGGATATAAGAAAGGATGTCACGATTATGGAAAAATGGACTCAAGAACAGTATGCTGCTCGTTTACAGGAAATGAAACAAGAAGCTCATGATAAAATGTGGTTATACATCGAAGTGAATGCCAAAGAGTTTATGAATGAATGTGAACCAGGGGTAAAAAATTTAGCAAATTGCTGCAAAGCAATGTTAGATGCAATGTTAGAAGGAGATGGCTTTATTGTAGAGCCTAAGATTCGTACTAAGGTTGCTGGAACTTTAACAGTTCGTTACTATGTTGATAACTTACATCCAGGTCGTAGAAAATACGCAGATGTAATGAAAGAACAACAACAGTAAAAAAAAGAATCATTTCTGATTCTAAAATAGCTTTAAATATTTAAAAGCTTTGTATAAGCCGTCATTGTCAATTTTATCTGTGACATAGTCGGCTTTTTCTTTTACCTCTTTGACACCATTTCCCATCGCAACTGAAATATCAGCATATTCTAACATTGGTAAATCATTTTCAGAATCACCCATCGCAACGGTTTCATATTCTTCTTCATAATAGTTTTTGACAAATTGAATAGCCGTAGCTTTATTGTATTCTGAATGTGTGATTTCTCCGCCTAGATGCAAAAAGTTTGTGAATGTTAAATGTTTAGGGATTTGTCTTAATATTTCTTCTCTTTGTGAAAGTGAGTCAAAATGAATGCTGACTTTCATGACTTGATTGTAATCATCGTCGGTAATTGTTGAAATATCTGGAAAAGATAAGAAACGATTTCCCATACGGTTATCTGTATTAAATTGGCGCATTCTTTCTCTGTTTTTCTCACTAGTAAATGTCATTTTGCTTCCCTCTAAAGAGAATCCTGAATCTTTGGCAATGTGCAGAATAAATTGAGTGTCTCTTTTTTTCAATGGTTCAAAAAGTACTTGTTTATTATCAATTATAATTTCACTGCCAGCACCGAAACAATAGCCATCTAAATTCATATCTAATAAAAATTGAGGGATTTCACAACGTGTTCTACCTGTGTTTATATATATTTTATGCCCATTTTTTCTTGCGAGTTCAATCGCTTTTAATGCAGAACTAGGAATCTTTTCAAATGTCCATAGAGTTCCGTCTAAATCTAAAAAAATAATTTTTTTCATAACCTTCCTCCACTACACTATTCTATCATATTATTGTATGATATAAGAAAAAGAGGGTATTGGCATGGAAAAGAATGTGATTATAACGATATCGAGGCAGTTTGGATCCAATGGAAGGGAAATTGCTCGTAAATTAGCTGAATATTTAGATATTAGTTATTATAATAAAGAAATTTTGGAGAAAATTGCAGTAAATATGGGTGTTTGTGCAGATTTCTTTAAAGACCAGAATCAAGATGCGAATGGCTTATTTACAATAGAATCTAAAGGCCTTTTAGGACTTAGAAATATTACAGAATTAAGTGTGAATACACAAATCTATGATATGGCAAGTGATTTTATTCAAAAGATTTCCCAAAGAGAAGATGCTGTTATTGTAGGAAGATGTGCCGATTATATTTTAAAAGACAATCCGGATGTTATTTCTGTATTCTGTTACAGTGATGTAGAAGAACGTATTCAATGGTCGATTGATGAATATCAAGTGCCTGCCAAACAAGCCAAGAAAATTGTACAGGAAAAAGATGCACAAAGATCTAGATTTTATGAATTCTATACCAATCAAAAATGGGGCAATCCACGTAACTATACATTGATGATCAATACGTCGAAGATGAGTACAGAAGAAACAGTACAATTACTTGCTTCATTTTATGATGCAAAAAAAGGCATCCTCACATTTAAGAATGCCTTTGAAAATCAATATGAAAAAGATAGTAAGTATTAAAAAAGTCGGAAACCCGACTTTTTCTTTCACATAATGTAAGGTGTAGCGAAGTACAATACGAAGATGATCATTAATGCCCAAACAGTTGGGTGAACTTCTTTAGCTTTACCAGCTGCAATCATGGCAATTGTATAAACGATGAATCCGCATGCGATACCATTTGAAATAGAATACATCAAGATCATCATAATAACAGTGACAAAACCAGCAGCAGCAAAAATCATGTCATCCCAGTCAATACCTTTTAATTGTTGTGCCATCATAATACCAACAACGATCAATGCTGGTGCAGTAACTGCGTTCGTAACTGTACTTAAGATAAGTGGTGATAAGAATACAGCTAGTAAGAATCAAACACCAGATGTGCATGCAGTTAAACCTGTACGTCCACCAACACCAACACCAGAACTAGATTCAACAAAGCTAGTTACTGTACTAGTACCTAAAACTGCACCAAATACTGTACCAACCGCATCAGCAAGCAATGCTTGTTCAGCATTTTCTAGTTCACCTTTATCGTTGATCAAACCAATACGGTTACCAATCGCAACAAGTGTTCCAGCTGTATCAAAGAAGTCAACGAATAAGAATGAGAAAATAACTACGAAAGCTTGGAATGGATTTGCAAATAATTCAGAAATTCCTGAGAAGCAAGATCCAGCAGCTTGTAATTCAAAATCAAACGAAATGAAACGTTCAGGTAAAGTAGGCATACCAGCCATTCCCATGAATCCAAGGATGATTCCAATCACCGCAGTGATAACCATACCTACGAAAACGGCTGCAGGAACATTTTTAATAACTAACGCAATTGTGATCAACAATCCAACAATCGCAAGTAATACGGTTGGATCTGTTAAGTTTCCAATTGTTACAAATGTTGAAGGACTAGCTACAATAATACCCGCATTTTTTAAACCAACAAACGCAATGAAGAAACCAATTCCGGCTCCGATTGCCAACTTTAATTGTACTGGAATTGCGTTGATAATAGCTTTACGAACACCAGTAACAGAAATAAGAATAAAGATAATACCTGAAATGAATACAGCACTTAATGCAGCTGCCCAGCTAAAGCCCATTTGTCCACAGATTGTGTAGGCGAACAATGCGTTAACGCCCATACCAGAAGCTAATGCAACTGGGTAGTTGGCAACAAGTCCCATAATGATACTTGCTACACCTGCACTGATTGCAGTCGCAAGGAATACAGATGCTTTGTCCATACCAGCATCTGCCAATACTGCAGGGTTAACCCCAAGAATGTAGGCCATAGCCAAGAATGTTGTAAGACCAGCAATAAGCTCTGTCTTAACGTTTGAACCTTTTTCGTTCAATTTAAAGAATTTTTCCACGATTCTCTCTCCTTCTCTCTTTTTTCAAAAGACCCCTCCATTGTAGCATAAGTTATTCTAAATAGATGCACTTTGATAAAGAAAAAGCATAAATATACGTTTTTATCGGTAAATCCGTTATTCTTTCCATTGAATGTTTATAAGTTTGTAGCTGAGCTGCATACATATCAATTAATTTATTTTCATTATCCGTGGCATCTGTTTTAAAATCAATGATAATTATCTCATCTTCTTTATAGATAACTAAGTCCATAAATCCATGAACGACTTGGTTTTTTTCTTTAATAATATAGCTTTGTTCAAATACATGCTTTTCGTTCATCCAAGAAGCATAGAGTGCATTCGAATTTAAAGCTAGAATCTGTTTAATGTCATAATCCTTTAAAGTATATCCATAAGAATTCGCATAAGAAAGAATTTCTTCTTGTTGATAAGGATATGAACATTGCGCCACAATTTCATGGAATAAAGTACCACGTAGCGTTCCTATATTTTTAGTAAGAGAAATCTCTTTCCAGTCTAATTTCATTTTGGCCCCACTAGCCGTCTGACTTGAGAACACATCGGATGTTTTCGTATAGACAGGAAGTTTATAAGACTTATTATTTTGACGAACTTTTAATGGTCTTTCATACAATTCTTGTTTTTTATCAAAAACCACTAGAGAATCACTCGTATTGGCATATGTATGTAAAAGCCATCCTGTATAACTCTCATCTTCTAATAGAGTATAGGCGTTTAATGGACTATAAAAATCTTCAATGCTTTCAATCGTATCTACAATGACCAATTCTTTTTGAGGGCGTGTTGTCGCCACATAGAATACACGCATTTCTTCTGCAAGATCATCCAATTCTTTTTTTGTTTGTAGAGCTAAATGATATATTGAATTGTACTTATATTTATAATCATTACTTAAGCCTTTTAAAGATAATCCTAATATTGAATCAAGTAAGATGCATGAACTGCCATGTTTATCTCTTTGTTCATGTTGCGAAAGAATATATACAACAGGGAATTGTAAACCTTTAGATTGATGCATTGTCTTTACTTGAACTACATCATCTTCTTTGCCATACAAGCTTGCTTCCTGAGTTTGATCTTGCGTTGCATCTTTAGATAGTTGTAGGACAAAACCATGGATGTCACTCTGATTTTCATACTGGGTTGCTAATTCTAATAAATAATCTAAGTTGTTCTTATCTTGAATTGTTGTAGAAGCATAATAGAAATTATTATAGGCATAGATATATTGTAGCAGTTGTACAATTGTTTGATTTCTATTTACATATAATTCAAAGAAAGGCTTCATGAAATCTTCGCTTTTAATACTCATATATAAAGATGTGCCTTTTTCTTTTCCAATGCAACACTTCGCAATTTGAGAAAAAGATACATTAAATAATGGGGACATTAAAGAAGCACATAACGCAATGTCGTCGGTTAAATCTTCTAAAGCTTTTAAAGTAGAAAGTACAATTTGAATGGCAGGATTTGTATAGAATCCATGATCAATGGTAATCATAGCCGGAATGTTGTAGGCCTCAAAAACTGTTTTCAGTTTTTCTTGAGGCGCATGATTACGGGTTAACACACACATCGATTTATAGGGCGTGCCTGCTTTGTGCTTTTCGATAATATCTTGTGCAATCAAATCAAAACGATTCTCATTGTGATTCTTTTTGATGGTAGCTTTGTTGCCTTCTTCATCTTTATATTCTGTATATAAGAAACGAACTGGATACTGAGGACTTTCCATTTGGCCTTTCGTACCTACATTGGCAATATCGATCTCTTCAAATTGTTTTCCCAATAATTCATTGTTCATGATCTTACTATAAAAATCATTGTTGAATTGAATAACACTCGCATTGGAACGATAGTTTTCCTGCAATAATAAAGGGGTGTTGTTGATATCTTCCTTTTTCATCCAGTCCTGCATGATTTTTGGATTGGCTTGTCTAAAACCATAGATGGATTGTTTAATGTCACCCACTCTAAATACGTTGTTTTCATGGCAGAAAGACGCAATGATTTTTTCTTGAAGTTCATTGGTATCCTGGAATTCATCCACTAGAATCATCTGATATTTATTGTACATTTCTTCTTTGATCATCGGATCTTGAAGGAGTTGATACGCAAAGTGCTCCATATCATTAAAGTCAATCACTTCCATTTTCTTCTTTTCTAATTGAAAGTATAGCTTCACTTTATGGGTTAATTCAAATAAGGTATCTACTAAAGCTTTATGATTTTGAATGTCCTTTAAATAGAATTCTTCATCAAATAAGTTTTCTACAATCTTTGTTTCATGATCTTTAAAAGAAGTTTGATATTTTGAGTAGTCCACCTTATCAATTGTCTTCTTAAAACCGATGGT
>OHXS01000366.1_pt1 | contig 10966 bp, 10 predicted proteins | sample 1580011 | NCBI WGS metagenome assembly OHXS01 (sample SAMEA3882534, study PRJEB24775) | human gut metagenome | biome: human-associated habitat; feature: intestine environment; material: feces | place: Netherlands | collected 2009/2010
GTGCTTGGAATATACCGAAAGACACATATCCCGGACGATCATTATTATCAGGAGAAGTTTTACTTCACACCGGGAAATACAGGCTTTAAAGCTTTTAAGACAAGATATGCAACAATTGGAGTCGGTATATGCTGGGATCAGTGGTTCCCGGAAACGGCAAGAGGCATGGCTTTAAAGGGCGCGGAGATACTTTTTTACCCTACAGCCATAGGCAGCGAGCCGATACTGGAATGTGACAGCATGCCACACTGGAGAAGGTGCATGACCGGACATGCAGCCTGCAATCTGATGCCGGTTGTGGCGGCAAACAGGATAGGCACAGAGGAGGTTGTACCGTGTGCAGAAAACGGAAACCAGAGCTCTGCACTGACATTTTATGGTTCTTCGTTTATCACAGATGCGACCGGAGAGGTTGTTGAGCAGATGGACAGAGTATCGGAGGGCTTCATACTCCACAGTTTTGATCTGGATGAGCTGGAGAGTGAGAGAAAGAGCTGGGGACTGTTCAGGGACAGGCGGCCGGAGATGTATGGGGAGAAATAGCTTAGATTACCCTAATGATTACAAATTTATTTAAAGTTAATTTAAAACACAGGATATAGCAAAGGCGCTATATCCTGTGTTTTTTATAGTTCCCTATTAGTGTATTAGAACATCGGAAAAAATACATATTATTGTTTCAACAGCACTTTGAGGTCTTCCTCCGGTGTGGTAATAGGTGCAATCCCATAGTTTTCTACCAGAAAGTTCAGAATGTTAGGAGAAAGGAACGCCGGTAGAGAAGGACCGAGACGGATATTTTTTATACCAAGATGTAACAGTGTTAAGAGGATGCAGACAGCTTTCTGTTCATACCAGGAGAGTACAAAGGAAAGCGGAAGCTCGTTTACTGAACATCCAAATGCATCCGCAAGTGCTATTGCAACCTGTATCGCGCCATAAGCGTCATTACACTGTCCCATATCCATCAGTCGCGGAAGACCACCAATTTCTCCAAGATTTAGATCGTTGAAACGAAATTTTCCACATGCCAGAGTCAGGACGATACTGTCAGAAGGCGTCTGTTTTACAAATTCTGTATAGTAATTTCTGCCCGGTTTGGCACCATCACAGCCGGCAACCAGGAAGAAATGACGGATAGCTCCTGATTTTACGGCCTCTATTACCGTATCCGCATGGGACAGGATTGCTGAATGACCAAAACCGGTTGTTACCTGTGTGCCGCCATTTATGCCTGTGAAGGTCTGATCCTCCTTGTAACCACCGAGCTCAAGTGCTTTTTCAATAACAGGAGTGAAATCCTTCTGTTCATCGATATGGACAGTACCCGGGAAGGCAACCACTTCTGTTGTGAACACTCTGTCGATGTAGCTGCTTTTTGGAGGCATCAGACAATTTGTGGTGTAGAGAATAGGAGCAGGAATATGATCAAATTCTTTTTGCTGATTCTGCCATGCTGTTCCGAAATTTCCCTTCAAGTGAGGGAATTTCTTTAAGAGTGGATATGCATGGGTAGGGAGCATTTCACCATGAGTGTAGATATTGATTCCCTTTCCATTTGTCTGTTCAAGCAAAAGCTGCAGGTCCTTTAAATCGTGTCCGGTTACTACGATAAAAGGTCCCTTTTCTACCGTAAGCGTAACATCTGTTGGCTCCGGTGTTCCATAGGTTTGTGTATTTGCCTTGTCTAGAAGTGCCATGCACTTTAGATTGATTTTACCTACCTTGAGAACTGTTGGAAGCAGTTCATCCATACTTTCTGCGTAACCAATCTTGAACAAGGCTTCACAGAAAAAATGATTTACCTCGGGATCTTCAAAATTCAGGACATATGCATGATAGGCATATGCAGCCATTCCGCGAATACCAAAGAGAATAAGTGACTTCAGGGAACGGATATCTTCATCAGCATTCCATAGCTGTTGCATATCATATTCGTCAGTTCGTCCACAAGGAGACTGACATTTATTACAGTCGCCAACCAGAGAGGCTTTTTCTGCTCTGACCTTTTGTATCATATCTTCAATTGTTGCATTATCAAAGCTTACATTTGTAATTGTGGTAAATAAGCCCTCGATAATGGTCTGCCAAGTCTTTTTTGAAACAGCAGATGTGTCATCGACAGCTCTCGCCAGACCAATCAGTGCGCCTGTCAATTCATCCTGTAACTGTGCAGTATCTGCCTTTTTTCCGCAGACACCTATATTTCCGGTACAGCCGGTGCATCCGGCCGTTTGTTCACATTGAAAACAAAACATCTTTTTTTCCTCCATCAGTAGTTTTTTATGTTTCTGACAGAATAATAGCGTTATAAAAACAACTTGTATGTTTGATTTCCAACATAACGAATGCTTTTGAAAAATATTTACCTATTTTGAGAAACAGTTCTTTCTTTAAAGGACTTTCTGCATTAATATATTCAATCAAGCAATTCAATCAATTTATCAAGAAATGCCTCTTCCCCAAAAGTATTAAGCTTGAAAAACACAGCCTGGCTTCCACCTGCCGTAATTGCAGAAAGGTGAACAGGCGCCTCGCCATTTTGAAAAAGTGTAACATTGAGACTTACCCTGTTACCACCGGTATAGCTGAAGCGTTCAAATACCCTGACGCTGCAACGCGCATCTTGGCTTCGAAAGTCACTGGCATCCTCCAGAGATGCTGACACACTGCCGTTTATTATTCCGTCTTCAATCGTGGAAAGTAACTGGTCAAAATCCCTATTGATAACTCTTTCTATTTTTGCCATATACAAGCCCTCCTCTTTCATCATATATCATAATTGTGATAGGTTTTCTTGATCATTAGTATATCACATGGAAAATAAGTATGCACGAAAATAGTTCACCTACACCTATAGCCTGCATCTACAGCTTAAGCTGCCTTAATCCATTAACAATAATAAACATCGTCACAAATTCAGCTGCCGGAAAAGCAAGCCACACACCTGTCATGCCGAAGGCGGCTGAAAGTGCGAATGCGAAAATGCTTATAGCGATAAAACCACGCATGATAGATGCCGCGAATGCATATTTTACGGACTCAACGGCACTTAGGATAGCAGAACCTACTATATTGATTCCGGCAAAAATAAAGCCTGTAAAGTAAAGGCGCAGTCCGCTCTCGGCATACGAAGCAAGCCTGGCATCGTGCTCGCTGTTGAAAACAGATGTCACAAAAGGTGCAAAGGTGCATATAAACAAAATGAGCAGTGCAGCAATTAAGAGAGATGAAACGACAGCCATCCTGAGTATCGAACCTACATTTTTTCTAAGTCCTCTGCCGTAATAGTCGCTGATAAGAGGCTGTGAACCCTGTGCTATTCCGTTGAACAAAGCTACAGCGACCAGTGATGTATTGGCAACCACACCGTATGCTGCCACGCCGATATTTCCTGCAAGCCTCAGGATAATCATATTGAAAACAATAGTTATGACACCTGATGATATCTCAGCAACAAAGGAAGAAACACCAACCTGGCAGGAGTAAAAGAGCCTCTTGACAGATGGAACCGTCGGCTTAAGCTTTACGGAGCATTTGTCTGAGCAGAAATGAATACAGCATATCAGGATGCCTATAATCGGTGAAATAGCGGTAGCTAAAGCGGCTCCCTCCATACCAAGTCCAAGCGGGAACATGAGTATGTAATCAAAAACAATATTAAAAAGGCTGCTGAAAAGTGTGGCGCACATGGCAATGGATGGTGCGCCATCATTTCTTACGAAAGCGTTGCACACATAGTTGCACATGAAAAACGGCGTAAAAAGCATGAAAATACGTGTATAGTTTTTACCGGTATTTATAATTGCCGAATCTCCGCCGAGCAGCCCTACGAGCCTGTCCGGGATGAAAATACCAATCAATATGAATATAACACTTATCATAACACACCACAGCAGGGCATGAAAAAAGTAGCTCTCGCTGGATGTATCGCCCTTATTTTTCTCTACGACATATCTGATAGCGGAGCCGACTCCGATCATTGCGCCTATGGCAAAAATCAAATTGTATACAGGCAGCACCAGATTGAGCGCGGTGATACCGTTTGAGCCGACCGCCTTTGATATAAAGAAGGTGTCGGCAAGTATATATAATGACATACCAACCATGCCGAGTATGTTTTGTGAGACATATTTTACAAATAATTTTTTCATAATAGCTATATTGTAAATGCATCTGTCATTTAAATCAATTACAATTTTTTGTAGGTCGGGATGAGTTCAAAATGAGGCATTTTGACTATTGAAATAATTTTTCCGGTAAATTATAATGAATATGTTGAAAAAATTGGGATTACTAAAGGAGGATAATTATGGAAAACAATAAGCTTTCAACAGGTTTAACCGTATGGTTATGGATTATTTTCGTGCTGAATATTCTTGCAACAATTGGCGGGATTGTCGTTGCGCTGGGTGCTTCAGTCGTAGGAGCTACTTTAGGATTAGGTGCGACATATGTCGTACTGTGTTTCATTAGCGTTATACTACAGATTATCATAACTGTTTCTATCGGTATTTTGCTTTTCGCACACAAAAAGATTGGTTTGGTGCTTATTTTTGCACTAGCAGCCCTGGGATTCATTGTAAGTATGGTTACATATGCTATTGCAGCACAGCTTAGCGCCGGTAATATTGTCAAAGCAATTATTTCAGCCATTCTTATGCCGGCTATTACATATTTATTGGCAAAGAACGACATTGCAAATGGCACAATAGCTTAACGCAATAAATAATATGAAAATTGAATAATGTTTTTTTAATCCGCTATACGATAGGTGTATAGCGGATTTTTTTCTCTGAAAAAGGATTTTGAAAAGTTATGAAAAGGGAGAAATATTTGAAAAATACCGGATTATATGATATATTTTGTTGCATAGAAACAGGTTGCTTATACATGGTTATATACATTGATGAAGAGGAAAATCTATGAACGATAAAAGAAAGATAATAGCAATATTTATAATTGTTGCAATAGTAGCTGCACTGGCTGCAGTTGCCACATTTTTTGTGATTAAATCATCAAAAAACGAGGCTAAAGGCTCGTCACAGATGACGGAAACAGCCACAGAGGATAGTTCAGACAAGGACGACCCGCAGCATACGGGAGACAATGCCGGCTCAATGAGTGTGACATCTGATGATGGGGCTTCTGCGGATGAGACACAGATACTGTCTGCAAGCTCTGTTGCGGAAAACAGTAATCTGACCTTCGGAATTGATGTATCTAAATATCAGGGCACCATAAAGTGGGACAAGGTTGCCGCAGGCGGAATTGATTTTGCGATGATACGTGTGGGCTACAGAACCCAGAAAACAGGCGAGATGTGTGTTGATACAAATGCAAGATACAACATGCAGGAGGCGCAGAAAAATGGCATAAAGGTTGGAGTGTATTTCTTCTCATCAGCAGTAAATGAAACAGAAGCCATTGAGGAGGCAGACTGGGTAGCAGACTACATATCAAAATATCAGATTACATATCCGGTGGCATTTGACTGCGAGGGCTTCACTGACTCAGCCAGCAGACAGTATGGCATGTCATCAGAGGCACGCACCAAAGTAGCTGAGGCATTTTTGCAGGAAATATATAATAAAGGATATACACCTATGTTTTACGCTGCAATGAATGAGTTGTCGGCAAACAGCCAGTGGGATACTAAAACGCTTGAGAGCAGGTACAAAATCTGGGTGTCACAATATCCGGATACAGCTTATCCGGAAACACCACAGTCATCTTATGAGGGCACACATGCTATGTGGCAGTATACCAATAAGGGAAAGGTGTCAGGGATTGATAAGCCGGTAGATTTGAATGTGGCATACTTTGGTTTTGATGAGACAGAGTCTGCAAAAAATGGTGATGCGGCTGACAATGCAACAGCTGACCCGGAAGCAAACATGAAGTTTTCGGATGTAAATGAGACTGTAACTGCCAAGGAGAGCGTCAATCTGAGGGATATTCCGAGTCAGGGCAATGACAGCACAATTAAGGCAACGCTCAATAACGGTGATACGGCAGCAAGAACAGGGATCAGTGACAGTGGATGGTCACGTATCGAATATAATGGACAGACATACTATGCCATTTCAAGTTACCTCACAACAGATATGAACTATGTAGTTCCCGGACAGGACGGAAGTGGCAGCGGAGACGGACTGAAGACAAAGTTCAAGGATTGTAATGATACTGTCACTGCAAAGATAGAGGTTAATCTGCGTGCACTTCCAAGTGTCACAAATCCGGATGCTACAGTCATCGCAACGATAAAAAATGGGGAAACAGTCACCAGGACCGGAATCAATGAGGAGTTTGGCTGGTCACGCGTGGAATATAATGGACAGACACTTTACTGTGTGACAAGCTATCTGAGTGTGCAGTGATATAATGAACGCAGTGTTTTAGAGAATAAAGTCAAAAAAATTAAATGTTATTAAGCTAAAATCATGCATAAAGTAGAAATAGTGAAAAAATGTCATGGATATAATGATAGAATTGTTTAAAAGAGTGCGTTAAAATACAAAATAATGAAATACGTAAGTAAAGGGGCATTTTATGGAATATTCAGCAATTTTTCATGACATGGATAAAAGATTCTGCTATGCGATAGATAAGGATTTGTTTGTGATACGCGTGCAGGTAAAAAAGGATGATATGAAGGAGGTAATCCTTCACTATGAGGACAAGTATATACCTATGGAGCGCAAGGATACGCGAATGACTCTTCCTATGAAGAAGGTAGCAACCTCACAGTTTCACGATTATTATGAAGCTCAGCTTCGGATGAATCTGATATGTCTGAGATACTTTTTTGAATTTACGGACATGCAGGGTGAAAAGGTATATTACGGCAATTATGAGTTCGACAAGGAGTGCATCACAAACAGGGACAGAATGTTTGACTGCCCGCAGAACCTCAGAGAGGAAGAGATGTTTGAGGTGCCACAGTGGGCAGCCAACAAGGTAGTGTATCAGATTTTTCCGTCGCGCTTTGCCACAACACAGCCGGTGGACAAAAAGCTGTGGTATAAAGCGCCGATTACGCCTATGGATGATTTGCATGGCAATCTCAGGGGAATCATAGAGCATCTGGATTATATTAAAAATCTGGGAATCGATGTGGTGTATCTGACACCAATCTTTAAATCAAATTCATGCCATAAGTATGATACTATTGATTATTATCAGGTTGACCCATCATTTGGCACAACAGAGGACTTAAAGGAGCTCGTACAAAAATCTCACGAGCGTGGCATGAAGGTAGTGCTGGATGCGGTATACAATCACACAGGAAGAGAATTTTTTGCATTTCAGGATATACTTGAAAAGGGCGAAAAGTCAAAATATCTCGACTGGTATTTTATCGACGAGCTGCCGCCTAGGGGTGAATGGGGAGAAATTCCAAACTTCAAATGCTTCGGCTATTACGGTGGAATGCCAAAGCTTAATCTGAAAAATCCTGAGGTTGAAAAATACATCACGGATGTTGCCTGCTACTGGATTAAGGAATGTGATATTGACGGATGGAGACTGGATGTAGGAGATGAAATCAGTCATTTCTTCTGGAAGAATTTCAGAAAGGCAATCAAGGCTGTAAAGAAGGATATGCTGATAATTGGTGAGATATGGCACTACGCAGGCGACTTCCTCGAGGGAGATGAGTGGGATACTGTAATGAACTATCCATTCTACCTGAATCTGATAGACCTGCTTGCAGACGAAAAGATTAATGTCAGTCAGTTTGTACAGAATCTGGGATATCTGAAGGGACGCTTAAACAAAAAGTGCTATCCTCTGATGTGGAACCTGATTGACAGCCATGATACAGCAAGATTTCTACATCTGTGCAACGATAATAAGAAAAAACAGCATCTCGCAGCAGCCTTTCAGCTGTTACTGCCGGGAATGCCTATGGTTTACTATGGCGATGAGTATGCCATGCCGGGAGCAAACGATCCGGACTGCAGACGAGGCATGTACTGGGATGAAGAATATCAGGACAAGGAGATGTATAATTGGTATAAGAAGCTCATGCAGGTTAGAAAAACACATGCATGCATTGTAGAGGGCGAAATGATTGAGACAATCGCAAATGATGATGAGGATACGATTGTTATGATTAGAAAAAATGGCGAGGAGACCATCGCAATGCTTTTCAATTGTGGCAACAGTGCAAAGGAATTTAATGAGTATGCCGAGAAATATAATCTGCTGACAGATAGCGCATTTGACGGAAAAGTAGAGGGGCTTGACGCTGCCGTAATTGTGCTTTAAAAATTATATGGACAGGAAATTGCAGGCAGCTGCTTTTTCCTGTCTTTTTGCATAAAATCAATTCTGTTGAGGTAAAATTGAGATTGACATTGTATTGTATGAGTATAAAATACAAGGAATCAGGTAATGTACAATGAAAAGGCATAAAATATGTAAAATTATTTTGGCTATACTGTCAGTTTTTTTGTGTGTGGCTTTTTATGAGTTAATCGGAATCTGCATCACATATAAAAAACAGCCAGCGGTGTCTGATGCTATTATAAAGGAAACACAAAATATTATGAGTGTGGCGGGGAGAGAGAATACGGAAAGAGCAGTAATCATTGAAAAAAATTCGCAGGCTCTTTTAGAAAGAGTGAGATTAATCCAAAATGCAAAGGCTGAAATAATCCTTTCTACATTTGCATTTAAATCAGACGAAAGCGGAAAATTGATTTTAGGAGCACTGCATGATGCGGCAGACAGAGGCGTACATGTCCGCATATTGGTAGATGGAATGGAGAGCTGGATTGATATGGAGGGTAATCCATATTTTTATGGATTATCTTCGCATGAGAATGTTGAGATTAAGCTGTACAATAAAGCAAATCCGCTTAAGCCATGGAAGACAATGGGAAGAATGCATGATAAATATCTGATTGCAGATGGTAAAATATATATTCTTGGCGGAAGAAACACATATAATTATTTTTTGGGTGATTTTCCGGGGCATAAAAATTTTGACCGGGATGTGTTAGTTGTCTGCGATGAGCCACAGAAAGATAATTCGGTCAATCAGCTTTGGAATTATTTTGAAACAATATGGGAACAGGAGGACTGTCGGTATTTTCATAACAGTAAAAAATTAGCTGACAGACAGTCTGTAAAGAAAGCAGTTTTAGAGCTGCAGGAAGGGTATCAGCAATATTTTGAAGTTAATAAGGAAAAAATTTGTGATACAGATTATGCGGATGAAACCTTTGAAACAGAAAAGATTACATTGTTATCAAACCCAATCCACACCCAAGCTAAGGAACCGGTGGTATGGTATCAGCTGGGAGAATTAATGAAAAATGCAAAGGAACGCGTAAAAATTCATACACCATATATTATCTGCAATGATATGATGTATAATACATGGGAGGAAATTGCACAGAAGGTTCCGGACTTTTCTATTATGACAAATTCTGTTGCGAATAACGGAAATCCATTTGGAGCTGCTGATTATGCCAAAAACAGAAACAGAATTTTAGAAACAGGAATTGACATCTGGGAATATGAAGGCGGTTATTCGTATCATGGAAAAAGTATTCTGATTGACGATGATCTGTCAGTAATAGGTTCATTCAATATGGACATGAGAAGTACTTATCTGGATACAGAGCTGATGCTTGTAATACGCAGTAAAGAGATTAATAAACAGCTGGAGGATGGCATGATGGAGTATGAGAGCGTGTCCAGACAGGTATTAGACGACGGAACATATTATGATCCGTATCATGTAAAGCCGATTGAATTAACAGAAAAACATAAAAGAAAGGTGTTTCTGGTACAGCATCTGCTTGGATGGGCAAGGGATTTGTTTTGATTAAAGGAGAACATAAATCGTGTTTAAGATATTAATTGTAGAAGATGATAAAGAATTAAGTCTGTTATTCCAAAAGGTGCTTGAAAAGAGCGGATATCAGGTCAAAAGTGCGTCGGATGGAGCACAGGCACTGGAGGTATTGGACAGAGAGTATATTGATTTAATCATTTCCGATATAATGATGCCGGTTATGGATGGATTAGAAGCTGCGAGATATATCAGGCGGAGCAATAAAGAAAATGCTAGAGATATTCCAATCATTGCGATGACTGCCAATGCATTTACGGAAGATCGGCGAAGAGTTTTGGAAGCAGGGATGAATGAGCATTTGGCGAAGCCGTTGGAATCTGAGGTGTTGATTGAGATGATTGCGAAGTATTGTGGGAAGTAGTAGATTACAAATAGAAAGGAGGGAAGAGCAATGACAGCCTTGAATTTGCAGTGATCACAGGGTGCCTAAGAGTCAGCAAAGAAAGCATTTTTACAGGACTTAACAATTTAGAAATCATATCAATTCTAAATGAGAATTATGCAAGATATTTTGGATTTACACAACCAGAAGTAGAAGAAATGCTGTATTATTACGGAATATCAGAGAAAAAAGAAGAATTAAAACGATGGTATGATGGCTACTTGTTTGGAAATACAGAAGTTTACAATTCATGGAGTGTCGTAAATTATATCAAAACAGCGATCACAAACCAGATTGCATTTCCAAAGCCATACTGGTCCAATACATCATCAAATAGTATTATAAAAGAACTAATTGAAACAGCAGATTCTAGTGTTAGAAAAGAAATTGAAGAATTGATCGCAGGCAAAGAAATAAAAAAACCAGCGCATGAAGATATTACCTATGCTGATATCAAGGAATCACAAGATAATTTATGGAACTTTTTATTCTTTACAGGATATCTAAAAATGACAGGTCAGCTGCTTGAAGGAAATACAGTTTATCTGAAACTGGCAATTCCAAATGAAGAAGTTCGAAGAATATATCAAACAAGATCTCAGAGAAAGTATTAGTTATTATGATAAAAAAGAAGATTTTTATCATGGATTTCTCTTAGGATTATTAAGCAGTTTGGAAGACTATGAGATTCTTTCAAACAGAGAAAGCGGAAATGG
>OHXS01000372.1_pt1 | contig 10901 bp, 9 predicted proteins | sample 1580011 | NCBI WGS metagenome assembly OHXS01 (sample SAMEA3882534, study PRJEB24775) | human gut metagenome | biome: human-associated habitat; feature: intestine environment; material: feces | place: Netherlands | collected 2009/2010
TCATCGGTATCTCGCTCTTCCTGCTCTTCATCACGCTGGGCATTCCGCAGGGCTACACCACGGTGGTTCTCTCTCACATCACCTTCTGTCTGCCCTACGTCATCCTGAGTGTGATGCCTAGACTGAAGCAGATGAACCCGAACCTCTATGAGGCGGCACTCGACCTGGGTGCTTCTCCGATGCAGGCATTGCGCAAGGTGATTATTCCGGAGATTCTGCCCGGTATGATTTCGGGCTTCATGCTCGCCATCACGATGAGTATCGACTCTCCACATTCATCTATGCCGATGCCAGAAAGGGAGGCTTGACGCCGGAACTTCGTCCGCTGAGTACGATTATCTTCGTAATGGTGCTCGTGATGCTGATTATCATCAATCGTCGTTCAGATAAAAACAAGAAGAAATAAGAATGAAGAACAAGATATTTTTAGGAGTTAAAGGAGTTAAGACAATTGCTTTTCTCTTCCTGACCCTGCTGATGATTCTGCCGCTCTCATCCTGTTACAACAAGGAGAACAGAGAGGAGATTCTGAAGGTTTACAACTGGGGAGATTACATCGATGAGGATATTCTTGCTGAATTTCCGAAATGGTATGAGGAGCAGACGGGCAAGAAGATCCGCGTCATCTACCAGACCTTCGACATCAATGAAGTGATGCTCACCAAGATTGAGCGTGGTCACGAAGATTATGATGTGGTGTGCCCATCAGAATACATCATTGAGCGAATGCTTCGCAAAGACCTTCTGCTGCCTATCGACACCGCCTTCGGCAAGACGCCAAACTATCTCAAAAACGTGTCGCCATACATCGTGAAGCAGATTGATGCAACCTCGAATCATGGCAGAATCGCCCACAATTATGCCGTTCCGTATATGTGGGGAACCTGTGGTATCTTATATAATAAGGTACACGTACCTATAAAAGATGCGCAGACCTGGGGCACGCTGTGGAGTCCCAGATATCGTGGCAAGCTCCTGATGAAGGATTCCTACCGCGATTCTTACGGCACCGCCCTGATCTGGGAGCACCGCAAGGAACTGGCTGCCGGCAAGGTGACCGTTCCGGAACTGATGAACGATTATTCGCCAAAAGCAGTTGCCATCGTAGAGAAACAGCTGAAAGCGCTGAAACCGAACATCGAGGGATGGGAAGCAGATTTCGGCAAGGAGACGATGACCAAAGGCAAGGCTTATCTGAATATGACCTGGAGCGGTGATGCGGTCTGGGCGATATAAGAAGCCGGGAAGGTAGGCGTGGATCTGGGATACGAAGTACCTAAGGAGGGAAGCAACGTCTGGTTCGACGGATGGGTGATTCCGAAGTATTCCCGCAATCCGAAGGCAGCTTCCTACTTCATCAACTATCTCTGCCGGGAGGATGTGGCTCTCGCCAATATGGAAACCACGGGATATGTGAGCAGTGTAGCAGGCAAGAAGGTCTTCGAAGCGATGAGCGACAAGGAGGCTTATCCTGAGACTGTGAATCTGGCTTATTTCTTCGGAGAGGAAGGCAGAAAGGCGCATCTCAACCCGATTATGTATCCTGACAGCACAGTGGTGGCAAGATGTGCGATGATTCATGATGCCGGCGACCATACTCCGGAAGTTCTGGATATGTGGTCGAAAGTAAAGGGTGACAACCTGGGTGGTGGCATTGTGATTTTCCTTCTTGCAGTGGTCTTGGGCTTAACCGTCTTCGTTTCTATCAAGAAAATCGAGCACTACAAGCACAGAAGATTGTCGAGAAAACATCGCAGACACCACATTATAAAAGTTAAAGGGTAAAAAGTAAAAGGATAAAAGCTCATACCCCTCACGCCCTGAACCAACGGTCACCGGCCGAAGGGAAAGGTAAAGGGCAGAAGCATGCTTTACTCCTCACGCCCTGAAAGGGCAGAAGCTCCTAGCCCAGGGCAACACCCTGGGTATAATGGCAGTCAACAAGACGCCCTGAAAGGGCAAAAGCCTTATTTTTAGGGAAAAAATGAAGTTTTTTGAGAAAAAAGTGAAAAAAGATGCAGAAAAATTTGGTGGAATGAAAAAAAAGCACTACCTTTGCACTCGCTTTTAAGAACAAAGCTTTTATCAAATAAAGAAAGTTCGCAAATCAAAAGCTTTTGGGTAGTTACCAGAGTGGCCAAATGGGGCAGACTGTAAATCTGCTGGCTATGCCTTCGGTGGTTCGAATCCATCACTACCCACTTTTCCCAAAAATAACTCAAAGATATAAAGATCCGGTTTTCATTATGAGAATCGGATTTTTTGTTTTTATATTATCCACATAAATTCAGCAATAAGAGGGCACTAGGCACCTTACAGCCTAAAGACTGTAAGGTGATTATCATATACAGCTAGCACATTTCTGCCTCTGAGCAGGGCGGCTACAGGCTTGCCTTTCAGTTTTCCGATAGAGGAACCATCGGGATGAATCAGCCTAAAGTTAGATTTGTCATCCCTGTTTTGTATGCAAAGCACATCATCCAAACGGAAACAAACGGAGAAGGTCTCGTAGAGATCATAAGATTCAAGAATGTCCAACTTGTCATTGAAGACAAAAAGCTTGTTGGTACTGGTCAGCATCGGGCACACCTTGTCGAATGCCTCCACTAAAGTCAGCTTTGGTGCAAGTCCATGAAACGCATAGAATGGTTTTCTCAACACCATAGTCAAAGCCCCATTGGCACTGCGATCCCAATCTTTGCTGATGACAGCAGAATCAGCAAATGACAGATATACAGCCTTGTCGGAACCAGCAAGGAAGACACCACTCTCCGTGAGCATTCCGTCGTTCATGATATGCTTCTTGTCGTATAAAGGAAACATCTTCTTCCTATCTCCCGTCTGTGCATCAAAAGAAGCCAAGAAAGGCTTGCCACACTTCACCGTACCTCTCATAAGACTCTTGCCATAACCGTAATTGAGCATCAATATCTTGCCATCCCTAAGCAGAAGATGAGCCGTAGAAGCCTCCTTGTCCTGGAAATCATACTTCCAGCGTGTTTGCAAACTGTCCGCTCCCAAAAAATAGAGGCTTTTTCTATCACTAATATACAAGTCGGAGCCCACCTGAAGGATATTGGAAGTCAAGCCCGTAATGACATATGGATTAAGATTATAATAATAATAATAAAAAGGAGAATTAAATCCGATGGTGACTGCCGCAGACAAGACATTGGTCAATGCCAAAGCCATCATTCCCTTTGTATCACTGATGCCAGTCACAGCCTTCACCTTCTTGATTTCACCCGAATGGATGTTGATCTCGTTGATGGCATCCCCCACAACCACCAGGTGAGTGGAATCCACCATGCAAGCATCTTTCCATCCCACGTTTTTGGTCATCGGAATCTCGGCATCCCACAACAGCATTCCTGTGCTCAGGCGATAAGCGTATGTCTTGCTACCTCCCACTTTCTCTAGTCCTATCACGATATCCAAGCTATCATTGAAATAGACAGGATAAAGATACTGCGTCCATAGCGACCGGCCCGTCTTGGTATCAGACAAGGTCAAGAGCGACTTGCCAGTACTTTTCAGAGTGGAGGAGAGCAGCACTCCCTTGGAACAGACGCCATAGAGTTTTGACAAAGAAAGTTTCAGCGACTTTTGCCATTGCACTTCCAGGGTATTGGCATCTAGTGAATAGAGATAGCCAGTATCGGTATTTTTTCCTTTTTTAGTGGTATCACAAGCGAAGACGATGAGCGTACTATCGCAATTGTAGGCCTGGAGAATGCGTTTGTGCAAATCTATTGACTTGCCACAGATGGGGGCACCTTCATCTATATCCGCAACTTGGACTGATTCTACAGTCGTCTGCGCTGACATCCCTATCGAGAAGATCAACTGCAAGAATAAAATAATCTTTTTCATATTTATGTTAGCCTTAATTCCGCAACACTATTATAAATTAAACTTTTTAAGTAACTGGGTGGGCAAGTTACAAAAAGAAGAGCAGCGATCCAACCGTCGCTACTCTTCCCTATCCATATTTTGCATTTAGTCTTTCAAACTATTCTTATACCACTCGAAGAGCTTCTGTACACCATCCTCGATTTCTACCTTGTGAGTCCAGCCGAGACTGTGGAGCTTATCTACTGAGATGAGCTTTCTTGGGGTTCCATCAGGCTTGCTGGCATCAAACTCAACCTCACCCTCGAAACCTACAGCCTTTACAACAAGCTCTGAGAGTTCACGGATGGTAAGTTCCTTACCGGTTCCCACATTGATATGGCAATTGCGAATCTCACCGAGAGATGGGATAGCGCCACCACGACCCTCTGAATTGTTTCTATCCACGGCACCATCTACCTTGGCACCATAGAATACAGAACTATACTTCTCTATGCCGATGATATCCTTGAAATCCACATTCAGGAGCACATGCACACTGGCATCTGCCATATCCTCGCTCCAGAGGAACTCACGGAGCGGTGTTCCGGTTCCCCAGAGCACTACCTTATTATCATAGATACCATAGAACTCCAATGCTTTCAGGATGCGCTCATGAGAGTTGCTTCCATCCACATTACCCTCGCCGATGATGGCACGGAGCTTGTCTGTAGGATTGATAGGACGCTTGTTCATATCCACCTCGATACTGTGCCAGTCGCCGTCGTGGATAAGCTTGGCAAGATAGATCTTGCGCATCATCGCAGGCATCACGTGGCTGTTCTCCAGGTGGAAGTTATCGTTCGGACCATAGAGGTTGGTTGGCATCACAGCGATATAGTTGGTACCATACTGAAGATTGTAGCTCTCGCACATCTTCAGTCCGGCAATCTTGGCGATGGCATATTCCTCGTTGGTGTATTCCAGCGGAGAAGTGAGGAGCACATCCTCCTTCATTGGCTGCGGTGCATCCTTCGGATAGATGCAGGTAGAGCCCAGGAAGAGGAGCTTCTTCACACCATGAGAATAGGCATTGCTGATAACGTTGCACTGCATCTTCATATTCTGCATGATGAAGTCGGCACGATAGAGCGAATTCGCCATGATACCGCCCACGAAGGCTGCAGCCAAGACCACAGCATCCGGCTTCTCCTCATCAAAGAACTTCTCTACTGCATACTGGTCGGTCAAGTCGAGTTCTTTGTGAGAACGACCTACCAGGTTGTTATAACCTCTCTTCTTGAGGTTATTCCAAATAGCAGAACCCACGAGTCCGTGGTGTCCTGCTATATAAATCTTTGAATCTTTTGATAACATTGATTATTATTGTAAACTATCAACCGTTAACTATCAACTGTTAACTATTACTTAACAATACCCTTCTCCAAGTATTCCACGAGGTTGCAGCGAACCTTCTCACCGGCAGCCTCGGCAGCCACCTTGGCCATATCGCTCTCTACCATGATCTTGACGAGATCTTCGAAAGAGGTGGTGTTTGGATTCCAGCCGAGCTTAGCCTTTGCCTTTGTTGGGTCACCCCAGAGGTTAACCACGTCGGTAGGACGATAGAAATCTGGAGAAACCTCAACGAGAGTCTTGCCGATAAGCTCCTCAGGACCCTCAACACAGATACCCTTCTCGTTTTCATTCTTGCCTTCCCACTTCAGTTCGATGCCTACGTGGTGGAAAGCCAACTGGGCGAACTCACGAACTGAGTGCTGCTTACCTGTTGCAATCACGAAATCCTCTGGCTTCTTTGCCTGGAGAATCAACCACATACACTCTACGTAATCCTTGGCATAACCCCAGTCACGGAGAGAATCCAGATTTCCGAGATAGAGCTTGCTCTGCTTGCCCTGCTTGATACGAGCTGCAGCCAATGTAATCTTGCGGGTTACGAAAGTCTCACCACGGCGCTCACTCTCGTGATTGAAGAGAATACCCGAGCAGCAGAACATATTGTATGCCTCACGATACTCCTTGACAATCCAGAAGCCATACTGCTTGGCAACTGCGTATGGAGAATATGGGTGGAATGGAGTGTTCTCGTTCTGAGGGACCTCCTCTACCTTCGGTCAAACCGCACTGGCGGATAGCCTCCAGGATACGGAGCACACCTGTTGCATCTACGTCGGCAGTAAACTCAGGAGAGTCGAAGCTCACCTGTACGTGGCTCTGAGCTGCGAGGTTATAAACTTCGGTTGGTTTCACCTTGTTCATCAACTGGATGATACTCATAGAGTCACCGAGGTCGGCATAGTGAAGGTGAAAGTTTGGGGTACCCTCCAAATGTGCGATGCGCTCGCGATAATCGGTAGATGAGCGACGGATTGTTCCGTGAACATCATACCCCTTACTCAACAACAATTCGGCTAAGTAAGAGCCATCCTGACCTGTGATACCTGTAATTAAAGCTACTTTTCTATTTTCCATTTACTTCTTTATATGATAAATTAATAAATTCGTTGCAAAAGTACGACTTTTTTCTCAGACTATCAAACTTTCTGTCATTTATTTACTTTTTTCTCTAACATTGAACCGTCTGCGTCTCCGGCCAGTTCACCAGATACAGCATTTCCGTAGCTCGCGTAAAGGCGGTATAGAGCCAGTGGATATAGTCGGGATTGAGCATATCATCCGTCATATACCCCTGATCCACATACACATGTGCCCACTGTCCGCCCTGCGCCTTGTGGCAGGTTACGGCGTATGCGAATTTCACCTGCAGAGCATTGAAGAACTGATCCTGTCGGATTGCCTTCATCCTATCTGCCTTGAGCGGAATATCCTGATAATCCTCTTCTATCTGATGGAAGAGCTGCTCCTGCTGTTCATGTGTCAGGGCAGGTGCCTCGCTCGTCAATGTATCCAGCAGCACCGTAGCTTCCAGCTCATAGTTGCCGTAATCGGGAAACTGGAGCAGCAGCGTGGCAAAGCGGAAGCCATAGAGGTCAATGCGGCGGCGCACCTTCAGCACTTTCGCCCGATCGCCATTCGCCAGAAAAGCAGGAATCTCATTACTTGGAACTTGGAACTTGGAACTTTGAACTGTATGATTAGCTGCATCTGCGCCTGGAGCCTCTGTTTTGACTCCAGACTTCAGAATCTTCTTCCTCTCTTCTTCCATCCAGTAATAATTGTTCTTCACAATCATGAGAATGTCGCCCTGCGAAAGCTCTTCCTCCCTATCCAGCACCATATTGCGGATGCCCTGATTGAAGATGTTTGCACGCTTGTTGCTGCGGGTCACCACGATGGTATCGTCCAGACCCACATGGTGATAGCTGTCGGCTAGAGCCTCTATCAGTTCGGCTCCAGGCATCGGCTTGATATCCGAATAGCCAGCGAAACGAATCTTCGGAAGTTGGGTAATGTCATCATGCGTAATCATCTGTCTGATCATCGTGGCATTATAGAGAATACCCGATTCCTCGCTCTGTCGGAGCACCTCGTTCAGATCACATTCATACACCTTCAGTCCATATCCCTCCAGCATCGCTGCATGCAGGGCTGGCGATTCCTCCTCGCCTACAGGCGGCAACTGCGCCTTGTCACCTATCAGCAGCAAGCGGTCGTTACGTCCCTGATACACGAAATGCACCAGGTCATCCAACAGACATCCGCTTCCGAAGCTCATCCCTCCCAATCCCATATTGGCAATCATCGACGCCTCATCTACCATGAAAAGCGTATCGGTATAGAGATTATCATTCAGATTAAACAGTCCCTCTACCCCCGAAAACGATTTTTCACGATAGATACGGCGATGGATGGTATAGGCAGGCGAACCGCTGTTCAGCGAGAAAACCTTCGCAGCCCTACCCGTAGGTGCCAGGAGCATCACCTTCTGGTGAATCTCCTTCAGGGTCCTGACGATGGCACCCGAGAGCGTTGTCTTACCCGTACCCGCACTACCCCGCAGAATCATCACGGCGTGCGGATCTCTATCGGTAAGAAACTCAGCAAACACCTCCAGGGCATGTGCCTGTTCCTGGGTTGGCGGAAAGCCAAATTGCTGCAATATCTTATATTTTAGCTCGTCTATTATCATCAATTTGTTATTTATCCTTTAATAATTAATAATTTCAACGCCAAATATTTTGCGTTGTCTCCGTTTTGCATTATCTTTGCAGAAGATAAGCTGCACTCGGCAATTTGTAAGCAAGCTTACATTGCGCTCGTTTGCATTATCTTTGCAAATGCAAAAGTACTAATACTTTTTGAAATGAGAATGAAATTAAGAAAAATAAACAATAATGCCATCCTGGGCGCCTGCGTCATCATCATGATGCTGCTTTGCGCTCTCAGTATCAGCCAGCCTCTCATCTTCGAGAAACAGATGGCGAACCGCGAAGCCGAGGTGAAGGAGAAACTGATGCTCATCCGTTCTGCCGAAGAAAGATACAGGGCGAAGCACGGAGTCTATACCGGTGATTTCGCTGTCCTCATCAAGGCAAAGTATCTCAAGGCTGAGGATACCCTCATCCCTTATTCCGATGGCAGGAAATTCTCGCTCGCCGCCACTACCATTATCCATAAAAGCGGAAAGCAGATTCCGCTGATGGAATGTGGAGCCACCTACGAAGACTATCTCGATGGTCTCAACGAGGAGGCGATTCAACAGGTAACAGAAAAAGCTTCCGATGCCGGCAACTTTCCTGGATTAAAGATCGGAGACATCACCAAAGACAACGACAATGCAAGTAATTGGTAAAAAAAGAACACAGCAAGCACGACTCACCATCCGTGTGAGCAAGAATACACTCAGCTTCTCGGTTGTAGATCGCGAAGCCGAGCACCAGTTGATATACGAACCTTACACCGTGAAAAGCGGTGTATCGATAGCAGCCAACCTCAGACAGGCTTTCGGCGAAAGCGAACTCCTGCAGCGCGGCTATCAGAAGGTGCGTGTCTATATCGATACGCCTATCCTGCTGGTACCTATCGAGGAATTCCACGAGGAAGACCTCACCGTGCTCTATCAGCATGCCTTCACGGGCAGCCACAGCGATGCCATCCTCTACAGGGTGCAGCCGAATCTGAATGTGGTGGCCGTTTTCCCAATCAACAAGGATCTGAAGATGGTGATAGAAGACAACTTCCAGGATGTGCGCTTCACTCCTATCATGCAGCCGATGTGGAACTATCTGCACAAGCGCAGCTTCACGGGCATCTACCACAAGCTCTATGCGTATTTCCACGACAAGAAGGTGGACATCTTCTGTTTCGAGAAAAACAGATTCAAGTTCTACAATTCCTTCCAGGCTGATCATGCCAAGGATGCACTCTACTTCATCCTCTTCGTATGGAAGCAGCTGGGATTGCAGCAGATGCAGGATGAGCTGCATGTTGCGGGCGATATTCCAGATAAGGACTGGTTCCTCTACAATGCCAAGCTCTATGTCAAGAAGACCTTCCTCCTGAATCCAAGCGCCGAATTCAATCGTGCGCCCATCACGGAAATCAAGGGAATGCCGTTCGATCTGTTGACGCTCTACTTAAGCAAGTAGGAGTGGATAGTAAAAAGCTGATTTTAAAAATTGATAGTTAAAAGTTGATAGTTAAAAATTAATTATGAGAATCATAACAGGACAATATAAGGGTCGTCACTTCGACATACCACGTTCGTTCAAGGCGCGACCAACTACAGATTTCGCAAAGGAGAACATCTTTAATGTTTTGCAGAATTACATCGATTTCGAGGATGCCACAGCCCTCGACCTCTTTGCCGGCACAGGCAGCATCTCGCTGGAACTGGTATCCCGTGGATGCAGCCGAGTGATCAGCGTAGAGGCCGACCGCGACCATGCCAACTTCATCCGCGAGTGTTTCAAGAAACTGGGCGAAGACAGGGATCTTCTGATTCGTGGCGATGTATTCCGCTTCCTGAGAACCTGCAAGCAGAAGTTCGATTTCATCTTTGCCGATCCGCCATACGCACTGGAGAGGCTTCCCGATATTCCAGACCTCGTACTCAATGGCGATCTTCTCAACGAAGAGGGCATCTTCGTTTTCGAACATGGCAAGAACTACGATTTCTCCAACCATCCAAGATTCCTGGAGCATAGAAGTTACGGAAGCGTAAACTTCTCGATATTCAGATAAAAGCAAATTTTAGGCACGGCTTAATAAAAATCCGTGCCTAATTACAGCAGCGGCGAAAGCAATCTTACAATACTCTCGAACAATCTTTTCAGGAACGGGCGCCTTACGAAATACGCCACATCATCCACCAGAATGCTGCTGGATTCATCCTTCAGATAAATCCGTTTGATTCTCTGAGCCATTTCCTCATCATAGAAGAAGGCATTCGCCTCGAAATTATTCTCGAAACTGCGGAAATCCACATTCGTGCTGCCCACGGTACAGAGGTTGTCATCGCTCACCAGCAACTTGCTGTGATTGAATCCACCCGTATAGAGATAAACCTTCACGCCAGCCTCTATCGCCTCCATCAGATAAGAACGCGAAGCCCACTCTACCATCCTGGCATCTGAATGTCTAGGCATCAGCAAACGGATATCTACTCCCGCCAGAGCCGCCGTGCGCATCGCAAAGAGCACAGGCTCCGTAGGCAGGAAATAAGGCGTCTCCATATACACATACTTCTGCGCCTGAAGCAGAATGCGCACATATCCCTGCATGATATCAGGCCATGGAGCAATCGGACTGCTCGTTACTACCTGCACCAGACAATTATTCCTGATTTTCGAATCCACCGGAGGATAATACTTTCGGTTTGACACCAAGGTGCGATCCACAAAATACCAGTCTATCAGGAAAGCACGCTGCAGGGCATACACGCCTCCGCCCTCTATCCTCAGATGCGTATCGCGCCACTTCTGCTTCCCGGTGCCCTTCACATAACGCTTAGCGATGTTCATGCCACCGATGAATCCTACCCTGCCGTCTATCACGCATATCTTGCGGTGATTGCGGTAGTTCACCTTGCTGGTAAACGCAGGAAACCTTACCGGCATAAACGAATGCACATCGATGCCCGCTTCCCT
>OHXS01000378.1_pt1 | contig 10714 bp, 8 predicted proteins | sample 1580011 | NCBI WGS metagenome assembly OHXS01 (sample SAMEA3882534, study PRJEB24775) | human gut metagenome | biome: human-associated habitat; feature: intestine environment; material: feces | place: Netherlands | collected 2009/2010
ATTGAAACGCTCGACATATGAAGTTTTGCAGATTCTAAGCATTTCATTGACGGACTAATGAAATGAACGAATGTGTTTTATGATAAGCACCATATAGCACGCAGGGATTCCTGCGTGCCAATGGTTAAGCTTCTATCAAATGAGCAGCAGGAATTACATCAAGTCACACTTTTCCCCAGTGTTCTTCTCGACCTTCTCGCCATCTTTCAGGATGCGAGCCTTATAGCCAAACTTCTCAAAACCTTTCTGGAGTTTCTCTGGGGTTGTCTTGTCGGCATTATACTGTACTGTGACTGTCTGGTCTGGCACAGAAGTCTCAATGCTCTTGATACCCTTCTCAAAGCGAAGGTTGCTCTTGATCTTATTCTCACAAGCCGCACACTGGTAAGGCTCAGGATTTCTGCCTCCACCATTCAACTGCATGGTGGCATCAAAAACTGACATAGGGAGAAGAAAAGATGAAGAGGGAAGATTAAATTGCAGATGAAATACAATATGCATACTGCCCAGAAAAGAATATGACCTCAATTCTGACAACTCCATCATTTTTACTTTCGAAACCGTCATTTCGGAAAAACAAGAAGCACACAAACAAATAAAAAAACTTAAATTAGCAAACAAACAAGCTGATATTCAGGCATTTTTATTACCTTTGCATTCGAAACCGCCATTTCCGAAACAGCGGTTTCGAAAAATAACACCAAAAAGAAACTGTAAAATTATAGAAGAAACTATTGTCTTACAAAGACATAAAATAAGAGAGAAACTATTTTTTAAGGATAATATTGACTCATAAGAACAAATGAAAAAAGGACTATTTGCACTCGCGCTGGGTACCTTTACCTTGGGCATCGCTGAATTCATCATCGAGGGCATCATTACAGACATCGCCAACAACATGAACGTTTCCATCCCGGAAGCAGGACATCTCATCTCTATCTATGCACTCGGCGTCTGCGCCGGAGCTTTCTCGCTGATTCTCATGCATAAATACAGACCCAAGAATATCCTGATATTCCTGGCTTCGCTCATCACTTTCGGAGCTGTCATCGCCTCAGTAGCACCTAACTACTGGCTCTTGCTCTGCGCCCGCTTTATAGAAGGTCTGCCTCATGGCGCCTACTTCGGAACGGGTACCATCGTGGCGGTGAAGATTGCCAAAGAGGGTAAGGGAACCAATGCCGTGGCGATGATGTGCGCAGGTATGCCGGTGGCCAACCTGCTGGGTGTGCCGGTGGGAACCTTCCTAAGTCACATGTTCAGCTGGCGAGTACCTTTTGTCAGCTGTATCGTGCTCGGACTCATCACCTTATACATGATTCACAGATGGGTTCCGGATGTAGAAGCACTGCCAAACAACGGTATGAAGGCACAGTTCCATTTCCTCCGCAACAAGGCTCCGTGGCTCATCATCGCCGCCACCTTCCTGGGCAATGGCGGCATCCTCTGCTGGTTCAGTTATATCTCGCCGCTGCTTCAGATGGAGGGCGGATTCAGCGCAGCCAGCATCTCTCTGCTGATGATTCTTGCAGGCGGCGGAATGGTAGTAGGCAATCAGGTGAGTGCCTTGCTTGCCGACCGCTTCAAGCCGGGCCGCTTTACCTGTTATCTCCAGTTTCTGGCGGCAGTGGCACTTCTGCTCACCTTCTTCCTCGCCCCTATCGGCTGGGTATCTGTGGTGCTGATGTTCATCTGCTGCGCCTGTCTTTTCGGAATCGGATCGCCTGAGCAATTCCTCATCGTGAAGCATGCCAAGGGTGGCGAAATGCTGGGCGGCTGCTGCATTCAGGGCGCCTTCAATCTGGGTAACGCCATGGGAGCTTTCCTCGGTGGTATTCCTGTTGCGATGGGATTAGGATACAACTTCCCTGCCCTTATCGGTGTTCCGATGGCATTGGCAGGAGCCATCTGTCTGCTGATTTTCCATAAGAAATATGAATAAAAATGCGATAATCCGAAATAAATCACTATCTTTGCAAACGAATTTCAAATAAACAAAGAAACATGATGAAACTTAACAAGACTTTCCTTACCCTGGGCTTGGCTGCAACACTCTTGCAGATGCCAGCCTCATCGTTCGCACAGACTGCGGGCGGTAACCGTCAGAATCCTCTTTTAACAAAGAGCAGTCTTCCATTCGGTGCTCCTGACTTCAGCAAGATTCAGGAGAGCGACTACCTGCCAGCCATCGAAGCGGCTATCAGGGAGCAGCGTGCCAACATCCAGAAGATTGTAAACAACAAGAAAAAGCCTAACTTCCAGAACACCATCCTCGCCTACGAGGAGAGCGGTGCGCTGCTCGAAAAGGTGACTAACATCTTCTTTGGTCTCACCAGTGCCCACAAAACTCCGGGCATCGCCGAAACCGAAAAGAAGGCTACCCCATTGCTGACCGAACTCGACAATGAGATTTCGTTCAACAAGAAACTCTTCGAGCGCATCAAGTATGTTTACGATAATGAATATAAGAAACTCAAGGGCGAAGACAAGCGCCTTACTGAGGTTATCTATAAGAGTTTTGTGCGTTCAGGTGCCCTCCTTTCTGCCGAGAAGATGGAGCGCATGAAGCAGATTAACTCCCGCATCTCTGAGTTACAGCAGGAGTGGGGCAATCTTCTTCCTGCCGCAACCAACAACGCCGTGGTTTGGGTGAACAGCAAGGAAGAACTCGCCGGATTGAGCGATGCAGACATTGCACAATGTAAGAAAGATGCAGAGAGCCGCGGAGGCAAGGCACCTTACTGCATCGTCATCATCAACACCACCCAGCAGCCTATCCTCACCAATCTCCAGAACCGCGAACTGCGCAAGAAGGTGTATATGGCAAGCATCCACCGTGCCGACGGTACCAACCCAAAATTCAACACCTTCCCTATCGTAACCGAGATTGCCAAGTTGCGTGCCGAGAAGGGCAAGCTGATGGGATATGACAACTATGCCGACTATTCGCTCGAAAAGACGATGGCTAAGAACAGCAAGAATGTGGATGATTTCCTGAAGCAGCTCATCAAGGAATATGCTCCTAAGGCTGATGCTGAAACCAAGGCGATAGAAGCGTATGCCCAGAAGACGGAGGGCAAGGACTTCAAGCTGCAGCCATACGACCGATTCTATTATTCTGCGAAGATGAAGAAGGAGATGCTCAACATTACCGATGATGAGATCAAACCATACTTCAACATCGACAGCGTACAGGTGAATGGTGTGTTCTATGCCGCCCATCGTGTTTACGGACTGAACTTCAAGCAGCGCAAGGATATTCCTACCTATCACCCAGACATGAAGGTATTCGAGGTGAGCGACAAGAACGGCAAGCCAATCGCCCTCTTCTACAGCGATTACTTCCGCCGTCCTACCAAGCGTGGCGGTGCATGGATGAGCGCCTTTGCCAAACAGAGCAAGCAGCGCGGCCAGTTGCCAATCATATATAATGTATGCAACAATGCCAAGGCACCGGAGGGTCAGCCATCTCTCATCACATGGGATGAGGTTACTACCCTGTTCCATGAGTTCGGTCATGCGCTTCACGGAATCCTTTCCGACTGCAAGTACAATACCCTTTCAGGAACAGCCGTGGCTCGCGATTTCGTAGAGATGCCATCCCAGTTTAACGAATCGTTTGCATCTATTCCTGAGATATTCGACCATTACGCCCGTCATACCGAGACTGGTGCTGCGATGCCAGCCGATCTGAAAGAGCGCATGCTGAAGAGCATCAGTTTCCAGACCGCTTATTCACTGGGCGAGAATCTGGCTGCAACCTGTCTTGACCTTGCCTGGCACAAGATTAGCGAAGAAGAGGTACCTTCACCTTATATGGCAGGTGCCTTCGAGAAGGAAGAGCTCCACAACATCGGTTTGCTCAACACCCAGATTCCTCCTCGCTACAGCACATCATACTTCAACCACGTATGGGGCGGCGGTTATGCTGCAGGCTATTATAGCTATCTCTGGACAGAGGTGCTGGCTGTGAACATCGCCGACTACTTTGCAAAGCACGGTGCCTTAGATCCAGCCGTTGGTCAGGCATTCCGCGATAAGATTCTGAGCCGTGGCAACACCAAGGACCAGTTGGAAATGTTTACCGACTTTACAGGTATGGAGAAGCCAGATGCTTCCGGATTCCTGAAAGCAAGAGGTTTGTAACGCATAAAATTACGATATGAAACAGATAGAGGGTGTGCCATTAGCTAATGACACACCCTCTTTTTTAGCCTTTAATAGCCTGAGGTGTCCAGCTCTTCAGGAATCTGAGCACCTTTTCTTCGTTATATCCCTTACCTTCTTCCAGGAAACTGGAATCCTGGATATGGAGAACCTTTCCGGTTTCATCGAGCACCACAAAGACCGGGAATCCGAAACGCTGAGGATTGTTCAGACGCTTCATCAGCTGCTCTGCCTTCTTCACCGCCGCATCACCGGCAGTTTTTCTGCGATTGTAGTTTACATGAATATATTCAAAATGATCATTCACCATCTTGTTGACCGCAGCATTCTTCTCTACAAAATCGGCAAACTTCAAGCACCATGGGCACCAGTTGCCGCCTACCTGACAGATAACAAACTTGCCATTCTTCTTGGCTTTAGCCAAAGCCTCATCAATCTGAGCCATCGGATCGATGCTTTCATTATACACCTTCTTGAGAGCAGTCTGCACCTGAGCAGGTTTCAAAGTTCCAGCCTGGTCGAGCGAATCCAGTTTCTTCATCATCTCCTCCGCCTTCACGGTAGAGAATGCAACCTTACCTTCCGGATTGATCAGATAAGAGGTAGGAATCCATGAGATGTGATAATCCTTGGAAATCTTTGTTTCCTTCCATTTTTTAAGCTCACAGTATTGCAACCAGCTATACTGATTATCGCCCAGATATTTCTTCATCTTAGCCTCATCGGTATCAAAAGAAACACCCACTACCTGGATCTTGGTATTGTATTTGTCATAGATAGCCTTCACCATCGGCATGTCTCTTCTGCAGTCTGGACACCAGGAAGCCCAGAAATCGAGCACGGTCCAGACACCTGGAACCGTCTTTCCGTCTTTATCCTTCTGAGTCTTCTTATCTGAAAGCTGGAAGATTTTCTTACCCGTCTTACTGTCAGTAATCGTGAAGTCGGGAGCCTCGGTGCCTACAGGCAGTAAGTCAAGCGATGTCTGTGCTCTACCGACGACAGCCGTCATCAGGAGCAAAAAGAATAATAGTTTCTTCATACAATTTTTCTGTTTATGTCTGTTACTTCAAATATATATATTAATATTAACCATCGAAACTAGAACTGATAATAAATGAACGGCTGCACACTCTCCTGGGAAACCTCCACCACCATCTGCAGACAGATGATGAAGAGCAGCAGTTTAGCCACCCAAGGCAGAAGGATGAACCGCGCCTGAAGACGGTGATACTGGCGCTCGGTAAAGAGATAGCTCAGCATGACACCGATGATGCAAAGCGTCCAGGCAGGACGGGCATGGAAGAAAGGCACCAGATAATCGATACTGAAATCATTTGCCACCTTATCATACATCTTCCCCAACACACCCAAATCCTTGGCACGGAAGAACGACCAAGCAAAGCATATATATAAATAGGTGATGAGCCAGCTGAGGGAATTGCCTGCCAACGTACGGGGAATGCTTATGCCCAACTGACGGCTGAAGAACTTATGCACCACAAGTCCGAAACCATGAAGAGCACCCCAGATGACGAACATCCAGGAAGAGCCATGCCACAAACCTGCCACCAGCATGGTGAGGAAGTTGTTGAAATACATGCGCACCTTTCCCTTCCGGTTTCCACCCAGCGGAATATACACATAATCGCGGAACCAGAAGGAAAGCGAGATGTGCCAGCGACGCCAGAACTCGGTAACCGAGAGTGAGCGGTAAGGGAAATAGAAGTTGTCGGGCAGATAGAAACCCAGGATGGCTGCCACACCGATACTCATATCGCTGTATCCCGAGAAATCGAGGAAGATCTGGACTGGATAGCCGAAGAGCGCTGCCAGATTCTCGAAACCCGAGAAGGTTTGCGGCGCATCAAACACCCAGTTGTTGAACTGTGCGATATAATCGCTCAGCATATTCTTCTTGACCAGTCCCAGCATGATGAGAAAGAGTCCCGTCCACAACATTCTGCTGGAAGCCTGTTCGTTTCGTTTCAGTCTGGGTATCAGATTGGCGGCACGGGTGATAGGACCCGCCATCAGCAGCGGAAAGAAGGTGAGATAGAAGCAATACTCCAGGAGCGTTACCTCCATGTCAAACTTGCGCTTATAGGTATCTACCGCATAGCTGATAGCCTGGAAGGTATAGAACGAGATACCTACAGGCAGAGCGATAGACTGCAGGGAGAAGTTGGTGCTGAACATCTCGTTGACTACATCGCCAATGATGAAATTGGTATATTTGAAATAGCACAGCAGAGCCAGGTCTACAAGCACCACGAAGGTGAGCAGCGCCTTGCGCGCCTTCCCCTCATGCAGTCTCATTTCCTGGGTTACGGCATAATTGATGCAAGCCGTAAGCGGCAGCATCCACATCACCATTCCGTTCACCTTATAGGCAAAGAAAAGGCTGAAGCAGATGACATACATCATCATGGCTGTGCGCGAATAGCTCTTGAGCAGGGTATAAATGGCAAGGAAGAAGATGAAGAGCAACGCAAACGGAATGCTGCCCATCATCAGCGGAGAATCTGCCTGATAAACAAACAGCCGCTCTATCCAATGCCACAAGGCACTTATTTCGAAAGTTGAATAATTCATTTGTCTGTTCTGAAGATATTATTTATTGAACTTTTTCTTATACGGAGTCTTTATGGTTTACATGCTTTACCGCTGGAACCGTCTTGTCAGCAGCAGCCGGAGCCGTTTTTCCTGCAGTTGCAGGTTCCTTGGTTGCAGCAGGACTTTCTGTGGTTTCAGGCACAGTTCCCTCAACAGGCATAGAAAGAGAATCCTTCTTCACAGCCGTGTTGTCTGCCCTATGTTTGGTTCCAGGAGGCAAGATGGTAATCTGTCTGTATCTGCGGTCACGCTTATCCGGCATTTCCAATCGGAACGGATGCACACAATGTCCGCTATTCATCCATTCAACAATCTTATCCATCCACATGGCAGATGAAGCCATAGTCGGATGCCGGCCGTCTTTCTGGCGTTCGAAGGTAAGTTTGTAACTAGGATAATAGCCTCGTGGTCCCATCACCTCACGGAGGAGTTTGTTATATCCATTATCCTCACACCAGTTTGGCGGACCGATCCATATCGTCGGAATATTACCAATCTTGCTCAGGATGGCACGGATGCGTTTTTCACATCCCTTCATATCAGACGTATACAGTTCGTTGCTGCCCAGACATACAAAGACATGGGTAGGTTTGATACGTTGGATATAATGCTGCAGGGTATCGGTAGCAGCCCAGTTTCTGGTGCCCGAACTCACCCAGGTAATACAGGTGAGTTTGTGACCGTTCTTGTTGGCATAATCAGCCAGTCGCAGACCTAGATATTCCGACATCGAGTCGCCGAAGATCAGTACTCGCTGCGCCGCCGTATCCACGGGTTCCTTTATCATGCTGTCAGCCTTTTCCTCTTCAGCAAGCTCTGCCTCGCTTTTACCGGTGAGCGCATCCATTCCAATCTGTTTCAGCGGAATGTTTTCAGCCACTTGCTCTGGAATGAAGGCATAAGCAAGCAGTCCTCCAATGGCTATTGCCAGCAGGGCTATCATTTTCCAGGTTTCTTTCATTTTATATCTTTAATGAGTTTTGGTTATTCTTTTTCTTATACATTCATCTGGCATTACAGCTGAAAGGGAGTGAGCACATTGAGCAACTTTCCGAAATCGGCCTTCGAGATGCGCCTTCCTCTCAAGCTGCGCACCTGCGGATAGTCTTCGAAATAGTTCTCCATCGTAGTATACCACTGATGAGAAACCACTTCCCTGACCGTCTTCAGTTGATTTTCGATGCGACGGGCAAAACTCGGATTCACTCTCGAAAGATAATGTCTTCCATCATTCATCTCGATGGCAAGCATCAGATAGATTTGCGGTCCCTTCTTCTCTTTCCTGCTTTTTACGGTTTCGCTTACCTTCCAACCCTTGGTGGATGTCGATACTCTGATATCCCAGCCATACTGGCTGTTGAGCTTATCCATCAGTCCCTTGAACACAACCCCGTGAGCCGAGGTATCTTTCAGTCCCGTATAACCGATGATGTAATGTATCATCTCGTGGAGCAAGACACTCTTTGCCTGCTTGTCGGTCATATCATAATAAGTAGACATGGAGAGTTTGAAATCGTAGAGTTTGGTGCGTCCCCATCTGGAGGCCCGCTTATAGGCAAGTTGCCCCAACCGAGTCTTGGCATGAGTAAGTCCGAGTTCAGGAACAGGCAGTTTTCCCCCGAAATATTCCTGGTCGAACCGTCTGAACCACTCCTCCATCCATTCTATTGTAACAATCATGTATGTATATTTATTCGATAATTATTCAGTTCTGTATATCAGATACTACAAAACGTTTGCAAAGATACAACTTTTTCTTTGTTTCTTTCAATATTTATCGAAAAATGCGTAACTTTGCACGCAAATTTACAACAAAAATGAACAAGACAGCACAGCATATTATAGATATTAAGAATGTGTCGAAAAGATTTGGCGAGAAAACAGCCCTCAACAACATCAATCTCTATGTGAGAAAGGGCGAATTTATGACCATTCTGGGTCCTTCGGGATGCGGAAAAACGACATTATTAAGACTTTTGGCAGGGTTTGAAACCGCCAGCGAAGGCATCATCACCATCGCCGGCAACGATATTACTAACCTTCCTCCTTACAAGCGAAATGTAAACACGGTATTCCAGAAATACGCTCTGTTCCCTCATCTCAACGTTTACGACAATATCGCCTTCGGTTTGAAGCTCAAGAACACACCGAAGGAAGAGATTTTGCCAAAGGTGAAACGTGCCCTGAAGATGGTAAACATGAGTGATTATGAATATCGTGATGTCAACTCACTTTCGGGCGGTCAGCAACAGCGTATCGCCATCGCCCGTGCCATTGTCAACGAACCGGAAGTTCTTCTCCTGGATGAACCGCTTGCAGCACTCGACCTCAAGATGCGTAAAGACATGCAGCTGGAATTGAAGCAGATGCACGAACGCCTGGGCATTACTTTCGTATACGTAACCCACGACCAGGAAGAAGCCCTCACCCTGAGCAATACCATCGTGGTGATGAGCGAGGGAGAGATACAGCAGATAGGTACACCAACCGATATCTACAACGAACCAGCCAATGCTTTTGTTGCTGACTTTATCGGCGAGAGCAATATTCTCTGCGGAACGATGGTCCACGACTGTCTGGTGAATGTGGCAGGTACCGAACTGCCTTGTGTAGACAAGGGCTTCGGCTGCAACCAGGAAGTGGATGTCGTGATACGTCCTGAGGATATCGAAGTTTCCACCGATACCGCCCACGCCCAGTTTGTGGGCAAGATAACCTCTTCCATCTTCAAGGGAGTACACTACGAGATGCTGGCAGAAACCGAGAAGGGCAACGAATTTCTCATCCAGAACTACAAGCATTTCGAAGTAGGCCAGACGATAGGAATGAGCGTGATACCCGACAATATTCACATCATGAAGAAGGAGCGCATCACCAATACCTTCGATGCAAAGGTAAACGGCGACGGAACAATAGAATTCCTGGGCTGCGAATACCAGATGGAGATTCCGGCAGAAATGAAGGACAAGATTCAGACCGATGAAAACGGAAACGAAACCATCCGGGTGAACGTGCCTTTCAACAAGATAGAACTCTTCGACAACGAGAGCGAAGGAACCTTTACAGGCGACATCAGCTTCATCCTCTACAAGGGCGACCACTATCATCTCACCATCGATACCGACTGGGACGAGAAGCTCTATGTAGATACACAGGATGTATGGGATTTAGGCGATCATGTGGCCATCACCATTCCTCAGGAGAATATTTCGTTTGAATAAAAATTATTAATTCCTAATTATCAATTATAAATTGAACATTATCAAGTTTATCTCTTCGCGACAAAGCTGGTCGATACCATACGCCATCTTTGCTGCGATATTTGTGGTACTGCCATTGCTTCTCATCGTAGTGTTCGCATTTACCGATGAGAACGGAGCCCTGACGCTCTACAACTTCCAGAAGTTCCTGGCACACCCCGAAGCCATCAACACCTTTGTGTATTCAATAGGCATCGCCTTTCTCAACACCCTGCTCTGCATTCTGCTGGGCTATCCGGCCGCCTATATTCTGACACAAACCAGGATGAAGTATGCCAACACCATCGTCATGCTCTTCATTCTGCCGATGTGGGTAAACATCCTGGTGCGCACACTTGCCACCGTGGCCCTCTTCGATTTTGCCGACTTTCCGCTGGGTGAGGGCGCCCTCCTGTTCGGTATGGTCTACAACTTCATCCCATTCATGATTTACCCTATCTACAACACCCTGCAGAAGATGGACCGCAGCTATATTGAGGCAGCCGAAGATTTGGGAGCATCGCCTTGGCAGCAGTTCTTCAAGGTCATCCTGCCCCTCTCCATGCCGGGCGTAGCAAGTGGCATCCTGATGGTATTCATGCCAACCATCTCTACCTTCGCTATCTCCGAACTGCTGACGATGAACAACATCAAGCTCTTCGGTACCACCATCCAGGAGAACATCAACAATT
>OHXS01000384.1_pt1 | contig 10586 bp, 10 predicted proteins | sample 1580011 | NCBI WGS metagenome assembly OHXS01 (sample SAMEA3882534, study PRJEB24775) | human gut metagenome | biome: human-associated habitat; feature: intestine environment; material: feces | place: Netherlands | collected 2009/2010
GTGATTGCCATGGACATAGAGAACGGGCGCATGACTGAATGTCGCAAGGAACGACAAATACTGTGGCGATAAATCGCCACAGGATATTATCAGATCTATTCCCTCGACCTTACTCTTATCAAAATAATCCCACAAATACTTGGATTCTTCATCCGCCAACAACAAAATCTTCACGTATCTATTCCCCTGTACTACAGTATACCTTCTCCGTAGGAGATTTATCTTATTTCACTTCCGGAACCGACTTGAGCTCCAGACTCTCCGGTGTGTCTATACCCTGAAGTGCAACTACCGTCTTTGCCTCATCGACAAGATCGTCCTCTGTAGGGAGCATGCCCACTACATTCTCAGCAAGCCAATCCATCTTGAGTATATCTTCATGGAGCATCGCTCCGTCATCTTCATTTCTCACTATTCCGTTCTGGGATGTAAGCTTTCCGCTGAACGGTGTGATAGCGCCCTCTCTTATGAGGTTTGTCATAACCGATATGAGCTTCTGTGTTCCGGCCGGAAGGTGCTTTGAGCATATGACGTCAACTATTCCCGCTGACATACCCCACCAGTAGCTTATCGCATTGCTGGTCTCGTTCTTCTCCTCCTGCTTCCAGTTGCCCTCCAGTATGGATCTAAGGATCCTCTCATAGAATGCACCCCAGTTGTAGAAAGGCATGGCAAGGTTGACGACCTCTCCATTCTGATCATAGTGATAAAGTCCGAAGTTTCGTGACGCATCATCCGGCATGATCATGTCTCTATCGGATATATATGTTATTCCATTTCTCTCGAAGAACTTCTGTGGATCAGCATTCTTAACCTTCGTCCACTGCAGATATATCTTTGCCCTAGGGTTGACCATCCTTGCTCCGATGGCAAATGCATTGATGTTCGCTGTTGTTCCGAATATCGGATAATCAGCTACATATCCTATCTGTCCGTCAGCACACAGGCTTCCCGCTATCATACCGGTGAGGAACTTCACCTCGTACATTCTTGCATAATAGGTACGCACATGGCTGTTCGCAAGGCTGAGGGAACAGTTAAGTATCTTTATCTCCGGGTGGAGCACTGCAGTCTTAAGAGCCTCAGGAAGCATCTCAGGCCCTGTCGTAAATATCACATCATACTTCTCATCCACAAGTCTTCCAAGGCACTCTGTCAGCTTGGCAGGTGTATCCACATTACAGAAGGTTCTGCTGTCGACAGAATCTCCGAGTTTATTCTCCATGTCCATTCTACCCAGTTCATGGCTGTATGTCCAGACCGAGTTGGCTGGCGACTTATCATACACAAATGCCACCTTCAGGTTCGAAGGGCCTGATGGCTTTATAACCCTGTCGAGTATGGACTTCTTAGGCTCCACAGGATCGAGCTTTGGAAGAACCGTCTTATCCTTCTTCTCATTTGTGAGGACTATCTCATTCCATACCTTGTCAACACTGTCCTTCACCTGGGATGTAGTCATGTTCTTAAGAGCTTCATAGCCATACACATTGAGGAATACAAGCATGGCATCGTCCACTGTTATAGTGAGTTCCTCATTGCCCTTCTTAGCAAGATAAGCCTTCTCAAATGCGAGATGTGCCGAGTTGAAATCCAGTCTCTCATCCTCTGTGAAAACCGCATCTTTAGTGATCCCTATGAACTCCCTGAGCTTATCATATCCACCGAGCTGTGAGAAATATACATAGTTGATCCCCGTCTGCTTGTGGAAATCTATAAATTCAAAATATATCTTATTCTCAAGTGAGTCTGTCCTTCTAGGTATCTTTCTTGTAACCATGGCAGGAACTGAGTCCGCACCAAAGTATTTGAGCACACTCACTCTCTTATTTCCTTCTACTACATAGAATTTGTTCATATACTCATATACCTTTATCGGGTCATGTATACCTTCCTCTATGTGGGACTCACACAATGCGGCCCATTTCATTCCAAATTCAGTATGATAATCCAATATAGGCATAAAATTACTAGCAAACGCCGTCGTCCTTGCAGCGGTAGCGGTTCCAACCACGCGGTCAAGCGATATGGTCTGGAGACCAAGATTCACCTCACCCACAGTGTCGGATGGTGATATTATTTCATCCAAAACCGGAAGATATGGATATTCATTTTTTGCTACGGCTGCCTGATATCTCTTCTCACCAAGCTTCTGAGCCCTTAAATATTCGTTTGCTGACATACTATCACTCTCCTTATTCAAGACCATATAGTAATACTATAAAATTCAATAATCAAGAATTTGTTTCCTTCCGATCCGCCAAAATTATCTGCCTTTCAACTGCATGTTTTGTGAATTATGTATAAACCGCATTGTATGTTATGCATAATTACCACTTGATTTTTTCCGTAACATGCTGTATTATATTATTAAATTCAGAAGATTTCACATATTTTCGAACTTAATGTCGGTGTGTGTGAATACCAATATACTTAAGGAGTCTGGCTAATACACTTCCACCAGGCTCCTTTTTATTGTAGCATCTATTCTGTTCTTTTACAGCATTCCCCATCAAAATTCATTGATTTCGACTGCATCATTGTTCATCTTCCCTGTATGCGTCAAATGTAACCTTTATGTCAGTTCCCTTACCTGGTTCACTGTCCATATCAAGCTGTGCATTGTTGCGGGCAACTATATGCTTTACTATGGCCAGGCCAAGTCCTGTGCCACCTGTGGACTTCGATCTGCTCTTGTCCACTCTGTAGAATCGTTCAAATATCCTCTCCTGATGCTCCTTCGGGATTCCTATTCCCGTATCCTTCACCCTGAGTATAACCTTGCCATCCTCTGCCTTTACAGATACATCCACACTTCCATTCTTATTGTTATATCTGATGGCGTTGTCTGTGAGGTTATACACAAGCTCCTCCATCATCATCTTGTTCGCATATATATATCCGTGACTGCCATCATAGCTGAGTGTCACACTGTTCTTCTCTGCGTTTATCGCCAGCATATCCGTGGCTGTTCTGGCTATGACCGCCAGATCGATCTTCTCCATCAGTGGCGCATCCTCAGATACATCCAGCTCTGACAGTCTGATTATGTCATTGATGAGGGTGAGAAGTCTGTTGGAGTTCTTGTGGATCTCAGTTGCAAAATGATGTACATCCGCCTCGGTGGCCATACCCGTCTCGATAAGCTCCGAATACCCCGATATGGATGTGAGCGGCGTCTTGAGCTCATGTGATACATTTGCCGTGAACTCCTGTCTCATCTGTGAGCTCTTCACTATATCCGCATGCTGCTTCTGTATCATATCTATAAATGGCCGCATCTCCTTGTACGCAACTATGTGGGTATCGTCGTCCAGACTGTTTGCCATCTGCTCTATTGGTTTCAATATGTTTCTGGTCAGATAGTGTGTCACTATGATGGTGACACAGACCAGGATCGCCATCACCACCAGCATGACCGGCACAGCCGCAAGGAACATACTGATTACATTGTTGGTCTCCCTCGCTATTCTCAGCACCCTTCCAGACTTGAGCAGTATCGCATAGTAATATGTGCTCTTATTGAGGGTTTCCGACTTTCTTATAACCTGTCCATCACCATTTTCAAATGCCTCTGCTATCTCTGGTCTGTCAAGGTGGTTCTGCATGGAAGTCTCATCGGCCTGATTGTCATACAGAACACTGCCGTCAGGCGCTATAAGCGTCAGTCTGAGGTCATTGGTATCCACGCTTGCATACACACCGGTGTCATCCGCGTCGAAATCTCCGGTATTCTTAAACACCTCAGCATAGCCCTTCAGATCCCTTATGATCTCTGCCTTGTACACCTCATAGAATATGAATGTCGACAGAACCATGGTCACCGCTATGGCCACCAGTGAAAAGATGATAAACTCCAGATTGATAACCTTTTTCAGTCTTTTATCGTCTCTCTTACCCATATGCTACTCCATCTTATACCCTACATTTCTAACTGTCTTTATCATATTACCTGCTTCGCCAAGCTTCTGTCTCAAAGTCTTGATATGCATATCAAGGGTTCTGGATTCGCCCTCGTAATCCGTTCCCCACACATCCGACATGATTGTGTCTCTGTGAAGAACTATTCCTGCATTCACCATGAGAAGCTTTAAGAGTTCAAACTCCTTGAAGGTAAGCTCACACAACTCGCCGCCCACATGCACCTCGCGTCTCTCTGAATCAAGGGTTATATCCCCGAGTACCAGCTGCTTGTCATCCTGCAGCGCCCTGCTTCTTCTGAGCAGCGCCTTGACCCTGGATATGAGCTCCATCACGCCAAATGGCTTGGTGAGGTAATCATCCGCTCCTATATCCAGTCCCTTGACCTTGTCAAGCTCTGTAGTCTTGGCTGTCACAAGGATAATCGGAACTCTGACAGTATCAGGTCTGCTCCTGAGCTTCTTCACAATCTCAAGACCATCCATGTCAGGGAGCATGATATCCAAGAGTACCAGATCAGGGACCTTCTCCACAGCCCTTGAGAAGAAGGATTTCGCATTCTCAAACTCCTCCACCACATATCCGCTGTTTTTCAAAGCAAACATCTCTATCTCTCTTATATTCTTATCGTCTTCTACAATATAAATATGTACTGCCATTTTGTCTCCTTTCCCTATACAATACCACTTTCATTTACATGCATATTGCATTTTATTTTTATCATTATTTTTTATATAAATGCACGCCAGATATCACTTCAGCTTGTATATCTCTCTGTAATATGTGTACATGCTCTGGAAATCTATGTTGGAATCTTTCTTCATGTTGTCCAGATATTCATGTGTATCAAAGTTGTCTGATTTTAACTGGAGCATTGCCACCGCCACGTTGGAACAGTGGTCTGCAACTCTCTCATAGTTGTTGATAAGATTCTCCAGTGATATTCCGAGCTCAATGGTACATTTGCCCTTCTGAAGTCTCTTGATATGCTGCTTCTTAACCGCGCTGTTGAGCTCATTGATGGCTTCCTCAAGCGGCTCCACATGGGATGCCTCCTGAAGGTCTTCTTTGTCGTAAGCCTCCACAGTCATGCTGACTATGTTCTGAACTGCATCCTTGTATACACCCAGCTCTGACTTTGCCTTTTCTGAGAAGGACGCGCCCGCCTCATTCATCTTCCTGCATATATCCGCTATGGTTATGGCGTGATCCGACATTCTCTCAAGATCACCTATGACATGAAGTCCGATCGATACCTTCTGGCTATCCTCATGGGAGAGCTCCTTGCTGCTGAGCTTTACCATATAAGAACCGACCTCATCCTCATAGGTATCTATGATGCCCTCAAGATCCTCAACCTTATCCCTGACCGCTTCATCATAATTATCAACCAGTGACAGTGCCATATCAACACTGTTCTTTGAAAGCTGAGCCATGTATTTTACAACCTCTATACAGTGTCCAACAGCAAATGCTGGTTTCTCAAGGAATCTGGCATCCAGACGCTTGAGCATCTCCAGCTCTGCAGGAGTATTTTTCTCCACCTCATCCTTATCTCTGACAGTGAGCGTTGCAAGCTTCTCAAGTCCGCCTGAGAACGGAAGCAGAAGAAGTGTCGCTGCAACGTTGAACACACTGTGTACAACAGCTATACCAGCTGCATTCGCTGAATCATTCAGGAACTGGAAGTGTACAAATGAATTGACCGTGTAGAACACCACCATGAACACGACTGTTCCTATGATGTTGAAGTACAGATGCACAAACGCAGCTCTCTTGGCATTCTTCTTGGTTCCTATACATGATATCAGTGCCGTTACACAGGTTCCTATGTTCTGACCCATGATGATTGGGATCGCCGTCCCAAATGACACAGCCCCGGTTGCACACAGCGCCTGGAGTATACCTACAGATGCCGAAGAACTCTGTATGATAGCTGTTATCAACATTCCCACAAGCATTCCAAGGAATGGATTGGAGAACATGGTGAGTATATTCGTAAATTCCGGTACATCCTTAAGCGGAGCAACCGCACCGCTCATCATCTCCATACCAAACATGAGCACTGTAAATCCAAGAAGGATTCCACCTATATCGTGCTTCTTCTCAGACTTGGTGAACATGAGGAATATTATTCCTATTACTGCGAGTATAGGTGAAAAGGATGAGGGTTTCAACATATTAATAAATATATTGTCACTCTGTATTCCTGTAAGGCTGAGTATCCATGATGTTACTCACTGCCTGTCTCAGCTTCATGATGCCTGAGTTTACAAGTCCAACCACCATAACTGTGGTCGCCGATGATGACTGGATCACTCCTGTCACCGCGGCGCCCAGCAGAACACCCTTTATAGGTGTGGATGTGAGTTTTTCCAGTATCTTCTCCAGCTTACCGCCAGCCGTCTTGGCAAGGCCATCTCCCATCACGTTCATTCCATACAGGAACATTGCAAGTCCGCCCAGAAGGGATAACACATTGAAAATATCCATATTTTTTGTCTCCTTATTACATTTCCAATTACTTCTGTATAAGGACTTGTATACACAATATCCCTTTTACAGCGTCTGTTTTATCAGAGTCTATTGTAAAAGGGATATGTAAAATGTGAGATATGTGTATGTAAAATCTGTGTAAATTTAAAATCTATGTAAAATCCTGCAAAATATTTGGCACAGTTTTGTGGTATCACATAGACCTTTTTTCTGTTTTCATCTGTTTATTTGCTTCCCAGAGGCTCATTTATGAGCAGATACACCGCACTTCCAAGCATTCCTACCAGGAACATGCCATAGCCGCCACATATGAACATCAGCTTTGCTAATGATACATCTCCCAGCACAGGGATCATGTGGAGCAGCAATGCTGCAGCACATCCCGCAAGTCCGCACACCACCATGCTGACTGTTATGAAAAGTTTCATATTGCCTATACCTGTTATGTGTGACAGTTCATTTATCTTCGTACATACCCACTTCATAGAAATCACCTCTTTTCGTCCATGACTCAATCATCAGTCTACATGTTCTCCTGTTATTGAGAAGTGGACCCACTCTGATATATTCGTTGCGTGATCGCCAATCCTCTCAAGATACTTGGCAACCATAAGAAGGTCACAAGCCTGCTCTCCATCATCCGGATTCTCATGTATCATTGTGATGAGTTCATTCTTGACCTTGTCAAAAAGATCATCGACGACATCGTCATGCTCTATTACACTCTTTGCCTTTTTCTCATCTGCGTTGACATATGCCTCTATGCTTGATACCAGCATGACGATCGTCTCTTTTGCCATCTGCTGTATGTGCTCAAGCTTCTTTATATATGGTGTGCCAGCCATGCGCAGTGTGAGTTCTGATATATCTGAGGCGTGATCTCCGATCCTCTCCATATCCGTTATCATCTTGAGTGCTGCGGATATATTTCTCATATCCCCGGCAACCGGCTGCTGGGTAAGGAACAGCTTGAGGCACAGATTCTCAATCTCTCTCTCCTGATGGTCAATGGCATCATCCGCCTCGATCGCCTTCTTTGCGAGCTCTGTGTCCTGGGCCACGAGAGCCTTGATCGCTGTCTCGATCGCCTGCTCGATCATAGTTCCCATCTCTATCATCTCTGCGTGAAGCTTTCTAAGCTGCATCTCATATTTGTCTCTCATCATGTCCCTCCTAACCAAATCTACCGGTGATGTAATCCTCTGTACGCTTATCAGCCGGCTTGCTGAACATCTTTTCTGTCTCTGCGTACTCAACAACCTCTCCGAGAAGGAAGAACGCTGTGTTGTCCGCAACTCTGGTTGCCTGCTGCATGTTATGCGTAACCATGATAATGGTGTAATTGTCCTTCAGTTCAAGTACCAGGTCCTCTATCTTGGATGTCGATATAGGATCAAGGGCCGATGTAGGCTCATCCATGAGAAGTACCTCAGGCTCCACTGCCAGTGCTCTGGCTATACAGAGCCTCTGCTGCTGACCACCAGAAAGACCCAGGGCTGATTTCTTCAGTCTGTCCTTGAGCTCATCCCATATGGCTGCCTGTCTGAGAGATCTCTCAACTATCTCATCAAGCTTTGCACGGTTTCTTATTCCATGGGTTCTTGGGCCATATGCTATATTGTCATACACGCTCATCGGAAATGGATTTGGCTGCTGGAATACCATTCCAACTCTTTTTCTCAAAAGGTTAATATCCATTCCGCTGTATATGTCCTCTCCATCAAGCCTCACATCACCTGTTATCTTACAGCCCTCTACCAGATCATTCATTCTGTTGAGTGACTTGAGAAATGTTGACTTTCCACAACCTGATGGTCCAATAAATGCTGTAACCTCATTTGACGGAATATCCATATCAATACCCTTAAGGGCATGGAACTTTCCATAATAGAGGTTAAGATTTTTAACGCTGAACTTAACGTTATTATTCATCTATTTTTCTCCATTCTTAACATCAAATGCGAATCGTTACATCATTTGTATTGTTATGATGTCTTTCTTTCACATCGCACCTTAATATTTTCTTTTCTAATTGCAGAAGCTCAATCGCTTCTGCCGGATATTGTAAGCACCTGCCAAGACTCTGATTCCAAAGCCCCAACACGTGTTAATTGGCCTTATCTGCGGCAACCTTTCCTGCAATCTTGTCTGACGCAAAGTTGATAAGCACCACAAGCACCAGAAGTACAACCGCTGTTGCATAACCCTGATCCGTGTGAAGTCCTTCTTTTGACAGAAGGTACATATGAACCGCCAGAGTTCTTGTTGAATCGGTAAGCTTTGTCGCCATCTTTGCAACCGATCCTGCTGTGTATATGAGTGCTGCCGTTTCGCCCACGATACGTCCTGTCGCAAGTATGATTCCTGACAGTATTCCAGGAACGGCACTTGGAAGCACTACTTTGAATACTGTTCTGAGCTTTCCGGCTCCCAGTCCAAAACTTCCTTCTCTATAAGACTTAGGCACTGCCATAAGTGCCTCCTCTGTGGTTCTCATTATGACCGGAAGAACCATTATCGCCAGGGTTAACGCACCTGATATGAGTGATAATCTAAGTCCACACGCATTTGTGAAAAACAGCATTCCAAATAGTCCGTATACGATCGAAGGTATTCCTGTAAGTGTCTCCGCTGTGATCCTCACTACCCCCACCAGCTTATTGCCAGTCTTTGCATATTCGACAAGATATATCGCTGCAAATATTCCTATCGGACCTGCTATCAGGAGGGACAGCAGCGTCATGTAAACCGTATTTATAAGTGCCGGTACCAGCGAACAGTTGTCCGATGTATATTCCCAGCTGAATATGTCCGCATTAAGATTTGGGATTCCCTTTACCAGTACATACACCAACAGAAATCCTATGGAGAGCACAGTTATGAGCGTTGCCAGATGTACAAAGATAAACATTATGAATGATCCCGGTCTCTTTCTGTACTCAGCCCATTTCTCAGACCATGTGCTCTTGTTTATAGCCTCTATGCTGTCCACATCAACTATGGATGAAGGATCGTCCTCAGGTGCCGTCTTTTTCGTGCTGATTATTGTATTTTTTGTTCTGTCATCGCCACATGCGACAACTGTCTTTATTCCTTCTACTCTCTCTGTCATCTATGCCACCGTCTTTCTCTTTATGATGGAGAACAGGAGGTTGATAATGAGTATGAATACGAACAGTACAACGCCCGTCGCTATCAGAGCCTGTCTGTGCAGGTCCGTCGCATATCCCATCTCCATTACTATATTTGTGGTGAGTGTTCTGACACCTCTCAGTATTCCGTCAGGCATATGGACCTGATTTCCAGCAACCATGATGACCGCCATAGTCTCTCCAACTGCACGGCCAACACCAAGGATAATCGCTGCCATAACTCCTGACTTTGCTGCAGGGACAACAGTCTTGAACACGCTTCGCTCATGTGTTGCTCCAAGTGCCAGGGCTCCCTGATAATATTTGTCAGGTACCGCTCTTATTGAGGTCTCTGATACACTGATGATAGTTGGAAGTATCATCATTCCAAGAAGTACTGATGCCGTGAGCATCGTATTTCCATTTACTCCAAATATGCTTCTCACCATCGGTACAAGCACACACATTCCAAAGAATCCATATACTACCGAAGGTATTCCGGCCATCAGATTGATAAATGGCTTTATAACTTTATATAATCTGTCGGGACAAAACTTTGCCAGATATATCGCTGTCAGAAGTCCTATCGGAACTCCAATTATCAGTGCTCCGGCTGTCACATATATACTTCCTAATATGAAAGGAAGAATGCCGTAGTATCCATTTGTAGGCTTCCAGACCTCACCAAGGGTGAAATCCCCGAAGCCTATCTCTTTAATGGCCGGTATTCCATTCACAAACAGGAACACACATATGAGTGCTACTGCTGCAATGGATACCAGTGCCGCTATCAGGAATACTACATGCATAATTGTTTCTTTAAGTTTATGCATAAGCTGATTACTTTACGTCCTCCCACTTTGCTGCTGAACCTGTGAATATGTCCTTGACCTGATCTACTGTGTAGTCCTCAGCAGGGTTGTTGTTATTTACTATAACTGCAATTCCGTCCATTGCTATTACTGTTGCCTTGAGACCAAGTGCTGTCTCTGTATCCTTGAGTTCACGTGATGCCATACCTATGTCGCATGTTCCATC
>OHXS01000385.1_pt1 | contig 10571 bp, 4 predicted proteins | sample 1580011 | NCBI WGS metagenome assembly OHXS01 (sample SAMEA3882534, study PRJEB24775) | human gut metagenome | biome: human-associated habitat; feature: intestine environment; material: feces | place: Netherlands | collected 2009/2010
TTGCTGCAGATAGTGCCGGAGAATCATTGATTCCATCACCGATCATGATAACTTTTCTTCCTGCAGCTTTTTCAGCTTCAACAAATGCAGCTTTTTCTTCCGGAAGTACTTCGGCATGATATTCATCTACACCAACTTTTTCTGCGATAACTCTTGCTGTTCGTTCACTATCTCCTGTCATCATGACAACCTTCTTGATTCCCAGCGTCTTGAGCCTTGAAACAACCTCGGCCGACTCAGGTCTGACCGGATCCTTGATGGATATGACTGCTGCCAGCCTGCCATCGATTCCCATGAACAGATGTGAATGAGTCTTGGACAACGACTCGTACAGCTCTATCTTATCCTCAGGTATCACACAACCCTCATCCTCAAATACGAAATGATAGCTTCCTATGACAACCTTCTTGCCGTCTACGCTTGATGAGATACCGTGAGCCACAACATACTCAACCTTGGAGTGCATCTCCTCATGCTCCAGCCCCTTGGCTGCAGCTCCTGCCACAACCGCTCTTGCCATGGAATGAGGGAAATGCTCCTCCAGACATGCAGCTATCCTGAGCAGTTCATCAGGATCTCTTCCGTCAAATGATACGACGCGTACAAGCGTAGGTGATGCCTTTGTAAGTGTTCCTGTCTTGTCAAATACTATCGTGTCTGCATCAGCTACAGCCTCCAGGAATTTGCCGCCCTTGACTGTGAGGTGATGCTTGTTTGCCTCCTGTATAGCAGACAATACCGCTATAGGCATGGACATCTTCAGTGCACATGAATAGTCGACCATGAGTACCGCAAGTGTCTTGGTGATATTCCTTGTTAAAAGGTATGTGAGGATAGTTCCACCAAGAGTCCATGGCACAAGACCATCTGCAAGATGCTCTGCCTTGCTCTCAAGTCCTGACTTAAGCTTCTCAGACTCCTCTATCATCGCAACAACTTTATCATATCTGCTGGTCTTACCAGTCTTTACAACTCTGACTACCAGCTCACCTTCCTCAACAACTGTACCTGCATATACACTGTCTCCGTGTCCCTTGTGGACCGGTACTGACTCTCCGGTGAGGGATGCCTGATTGACCATGCCCTCGCCCTGATCCACAACACCGTCAAATGGAATGACATTGCCCATATGAACCACTACCAGATCATCCTTTGCGATCTTCGCACTGTCCATAAGTACATCACAATCATCCACACGCACCCATACCTTATTGATATTAAGTGACATGCTTCTTGCCAGTCCATCCACCGACTTCTTATGTGTCCACTCCTCAAGGATCTCACCGATCTCCAGAAGGAACATGACTGATCCCGCTGTCGCGAAATCATTTGTCAGAATGGATGCTGTTATGGCTGTTGCATCGAGAACCGGCACCTCAAGCTTCCTGTTCGCAAGACACTTGAGCCCCTTGCCTATATACTTGAGAGCTTTGACGGATGTCAGACAATACCGAAGTGGCATTGGCATGATCCATTTCTTGGTCATGTACCAGGCGGCCTTCCAAAACAGCTTGTCCTCATACTGTCTGTTCATGACTCTGCCTGATGTCTCTGTGAGATCCGCCGGAACCTCCACCCTGTCATATCCAAACTGTCTCAGCGCATCTATCACCGCTGCACGGTCACCATCATATATGATGATCGCGTCACAGGTTCTGTCGTGCACCTTGACCTCTTCCACTGCCTCACAGTTCTCCAGATAATACTGAAGTATGTCGGCCTGTGCCATGGTCATGCGGCTCTGTGCCATGTGTATACGCAGACGATTCTTTGTTTCATTTAAAATAGAAAACTTCAAGATCTTCGCCTCTTTCTTATGTTTTGTCTTATACTGATTACTCTTCTACAGTCTCTGCTGCGTCAGCGCTCTCAGCCTCTGTGCACTCAGTATCCTCAAAGTCAGCCTCTGCTGCCTTCTGTGCTCTTGCCTCGTTGATATCCTTTGCTCCTGCGTAGATATCACCACAGTTCTCCTGGATAGTATTTGCTGTCTTCATGACACAGTCCTTTGCTCTAAGAACACCAGCTGTACAATGTGTATATACGTTCTTTGCATCCTTGCTTGAGAGAACCTTGATACCAGCTGTTCCAAATAATACTCCACCTGCAAATATTCCAAGCTTCTTCCAGTTTACCTTCTTTAATGCCTTCATCATGATTTTGTCCTCCTTGATTATATATTTATTCTGATTAATGATATGACCACTTATACGCATGGTAGATTATATGACAGGCTTCGCCGTGATTCGATTTTTCTAATCACGGTTTGTTCAATCAAACTCTCCTTAACGTAAAAAATGCATTCTCGATCTTCGTACTGTAGAAAGAGTCTGCATCTGTTTCGTGGCTTTTTATTTGCTGTAAGTATAGCACTGCCCCCTGGCGTTAGTCCAATATAACATTCGCAATTTAAATGACTTTTTTTCTCAATAAGTATCAACAAGCTATCTTACACTTGTGACATTTTGTAAGGTTGCTTTTTTTCCTTCTATATACTATCTTATTACTATTGGCAAAGTCATATATACAAAGGAGATTCCATGTATGGATAATTTCAATATCAAAAGTATTCTGGTAATATTATTTTTATTTTTCATAGGATGCATCATGGGCTGGTGCATTGAAGTCATATTCAGAAAGTTCTTCTCCAAGAGCAACCCAAGCCACAAATGGATCAACCCGGGATTCCTCATCGGGCCTTACCTGCCTCTCTACGGTTCAGGCCTTGTGGTGCTGTATCTCCTGTCCCTGATCCATATAGATGCTGTTGACGCCCATCCTGTTTTGCAAAAGGTTCTGGTGGTACTGATCATGGCCATCGCCATGACCGTTGTGGAATACATTGCCGGACGTATATTTATAATAGGAATGAACATCAAGCTGTGGGACTACTCAGATGAGTGGGGCAATATACAGGGCATCATATGTCCGCTGTTCTCATTCTTCTGGGGTGTGATCGCGGCACTGTACTATTTCTTCCTCCATCCACACATACTGAACGCTGTGTACTGGCTGGCGGATCACCTGACATTCTCCTTCTTCATCGGTTTTTTCTACGGGGTATTCGTAATCGACTGCGTTGTATCATTCAACCTGATGAACAAGGTGAAGAAATTTGCGAAAGAGAATGATCTTATTGTCCGTGTTGAGGAACTCAAGTCCCGACTGGCTCTGGATCGTGAGAAGTTCAAGGAGAAGCCAAGCTTCCTTCTCTCTCTTCACGATACAGCATCGATCAAACGAGCATTTGAGAATAACCCTGAAAGCTTCTCCATAACAAAGAAGATCAAACTGAAGGCTGAGGAGCTTACAGAGAACGTAAAGGAAAAAAGCGCTGTGATAAGTGAAAATCTCAAGGAAAAGAGCGAGGTGATCACCGAGGGTATCAAGGCTGCCGGAACTGAGGCAAAGGCCCGCATAGGCGAGACCCTGAATCGAAATGATTCATCAGATGTGGCCGACACAGATCTGTTCGACAATTCCCACAGGGACATAACAGAACACAAGAATGAAAAATAATATCATTCTAAGCATATAACAAAAGCAAAAATACCATGTACAGGCGAAATGCTGTACATGGTATTTTTTACGCGCTCTATTTACTTTTTATCTGTACTTGACACTAGCCTTCTTGTAGGTTCCTGCCGTCTTTCCTTTGTATGGTTTTACAAAGTATGTGTACTTTGTTCCTGACTTCACACGGCGGTCAAGATATGTTGTGGTCTTTGCTTTCACAACCTTCACACATTTGAATCTGCCGCTGCCTGTCTTTTTGTATATCTTATAGCCGGCGGCTCCCTTTTTCTTCTTCCAGGAGACTCTTACTCCCTGTGAGGTATTCTTTGCTCTTGCGGTCGTGCAGCCTATATAATACTGGCTCTTTGCCTTGGAGCCGCCCTTTGTATAGCTGTTGTATGCCGATACTCTGTATGTATAGGTCTTTCCTCCTACAACAGATCTGTCTACCATTGATCTCACAGAGCTTCCCTTCACTGTCTTTATAAGTCTGTATGCACCCTTGCCTGTGCGTCTGTATACCTTATAACCGGTGGCTCTTGAATCGGTATTCCAGGTGAGGCTTATTCCCTTACCTGTATTCTTCGTTTTGACCGTCACCGTCGCAAGCTTCAATTTGTCGAGTGTGACATTCTTGGTATATCCGCAGTTGCTACATTTGTACTTCTGTGATCCCTGGGATGTGAATGTCGGCTGTTTTGTAACCTCTCCCGCCTGCCATTTGTGGCTCATACATGCTCCGAGATAGTAAGCGTCCTTTCTTGTACAGGATGGAGTGTCGGAAACCCAGATCACAACATCATTTCCGTAATATCCCATTCCATATATGTTTACACCTGATACATACTTCTGTCTTATGTCATATATAGCCCACGCCTTGCGCTCATTTACCTCAAGATTTATCCATGCAACATATCTCGATGTGCAGAAATAGAGCTTTTCCTGTGCAAGGAACAGTGTTCCATACTGTTTGTTAAGTGCCGTACCATCTGTATCCAGCCATTCATCCTGCCCGGTAAATATCGTTGTATTTACACCGTTGGTGAAGCTGTACTTGTTTATCTGATAGTATGATGACTGGCTGCCCTGCTTTATGCTGTACCAGTAGCCCTTTCTATAAAAGATTACCTTCTCAACGCCATTCCAGAACTGGCCTTTTTCATATCGCTTATCCGTGGCATTGCTGTATGTTCCCTTCCATACATTTCCCACCTTTGTGTCATATCTGCCAAGATAATAATCGCTGCTGGCGGCCTTAGTCTTACTGTTCAGGGTGTCAAAGCTTACAAGGAAATAATCATGCATCGACCTTCCCGGTATATCACTTGCGGGATCATCCCAGGTTGCGTCAACGTGATACCACTTTCCACCTATATTTACAACATTCCACGCATGGTTTACATACTGGCTTGTGGCAACTCCACACGGAACCCCGGCTTTCCTGAGGAAATACCACATGGTCTCCGCATATCCCTGACACACGCTGCTCCTCTTAACCAATACACCATACATATCATACATGTGGTCTCTTCCGGTTGTTGGATCAAATTCCTTAGCCCCGCTGGTGTCATATGCAACTGTGGATGTCAGGAACTCATGATATGCAAGCACGATCTCTGTCGGCTTCATGTTCTTTGTATTTATCTGCTTGTTCACTTCCGCTATGGCTGCATCCAACTGCTTCTTTTCGGTTCGGGCATTTGGCTTGTATGAGAACTTCAGATACACGACCTTTCCTGTGGTCTGGTCATACAGATAACTGTATCTTGCCACATACACGACCTCGGGATGCGCATTCATTGCGGTTGTGACTACATTTGCAACATTTCGTGTGGTCAATCCCCAGCTCTTTACATTGAGTCTCGGTGAAAATTTCTCCACAGCGCCGACAATGGCACTCTCATATTTCTTTGAATTTGCCGCTGCCAGTGACGCTTCCGATGAATCCGATGCTTCATCTTCTATTATCTGTCCGCCAAATTGCAGGATACCTGAAGTATCGCCCTCCTGCTCAAGCAACTGACCATAGCTGCTCTGTGATGAGTCATACTGTTCCTGAGTATCTTCCGCAAATGCTGGTATTTTTCCGCCGTACAGCACACACGCAGCGATGACGCCCACCACAAATATCATCCTGATACGCCGCACAGCTTCTGTAAGTCTTACATTTTCATATTTCATTCTTTTTCTCCCTTATAATTACGCAGTAAGCATCTACCTTTTTATTCTCTTCTGCGGTGACGCTGCACTGTATGTCTTATTATTCACTGCCTTCACAATGTAATAATAAGTCTGACCTTTCTTTGCCGTTTTGTCTGTCCAACTGAGAGTTTTCGCTGTTACAGTCTTGACTGCCCTGTATTTGCCTGTTGGTGTCTTTCTATACACAATGTATTTTTTTGCACCGGCAGACTTTTTCCAGGAAAGTTTCACTCCCTGTGCTGACTTCCTGACCGTGACAACCGGAGCCTTGATGTAGAGAATACTTGCCTCTGTATATCCACTGAGTACATTTCCATTATATGCCTTTACACAGTAGTAATACCTGTTTCCTGACTTGACTGTCTTATCTACATAGCTTGTCGTTCCCGACTTGACTGTCTTGATACATACATATCTTCCCTTGGCGGTTCTCCTGTATATCTTGTAGCCTGACGCCCCGGCAGATCTGTTCCAGGTAAGTTTTACCGCTGAGGTCTGCTGTGCAGACTTTACGGTTACCTTCGCAAGCTTCAGCCTTGCAATTGTGACCTGCTTTGCTGCGCCACATGTCTTGCACGTATATTTCCTGACTCCTGTAGCTGTATATGTAGCTTTCTTAGTAACCGTTCCATTATCCCATGCATGGGTCATACATACAAGCTTGGCTATAGTCTCGGTCTTTGTCTCGCCACAGTTTGTACAGGTGTACTTTCTTGTTCCCTCTGTCTTGTATGTTGGCTGTATTGTCACTACTCCGGCATCCCATGCATGCTTTGTACATACCAGCTTGGCTATCGTTTCGGTCTTGGTTGTTCCGCAATTCTTACACGTATACTTCTTGGTTCCCTCTGTCTTGTATGTTGGCTGTATTGTCACTACTCCGGCATCCCATGCATGCTTTGTACATACCAGCTTGGCTATCGTTTCGGTCTTGGTTGTTCCGCAATTCTTACACGTATACTTCTTGGTTCCCTCTGTCTTGTATGTCGGCGCTGTCACAACCTTGCCGCTATCCCACACGTGGCTCGTACATACAAGTTTGGCTATCGTTTCGATCTTGGTCTCACCGCAGTTTGTACAGGTGTACTTCTTGGTTCCTGTACTTGTGTAGGTCGGCTCCTTTGTCACCACTCCAGCATTCCACTTGTGGCTTATGCACATCTCGAATGTATACTCGGCATACTCCTTGTTATACTTGCTTGAATTGCTTGAATCCTTAGTTTTCTTTATATTAGGAGAATCTGTAATAAAATACACCAGCTTACCATACTGTTCTCCAAACGCATATAAATTATTTCCTGTTGAACTATTATACTGTGTTCGTATATTTATAAGCTCTGTAGGAATTACATTTGTCGATGTTATATCTATCTTGTTCAAGCTATCCGGAGTAGTAAAATATAAATTATCACCTCGGAGATATATTGAACTATAAACACCAGGATAATACCCACCACTCGGAGTTGTCCATTTTGCAGTGCCCGAATACAAAACCTTGTTTATGTTAGTCGAATACTGGTACTTATTTATGTTAAATGATGTTTTCGAACTGCCCTCACTTATGCTGTACCAATAACCGTCTTTATAAAAAATAGCTTTCTCAATACCATTCCAGAACTTACCACTCTCATAAGTGGTGTCCACCGCTGTCGTATATGTATCTCCCCACTGTGCGCTGACAACCATATCCGTTCTGTCCTTAGTATGGTTGATGAGTGTATTCTTATTCATTGTATCAAAGCTGACAAGGAAATAATCATGATATGATCTTCCAGGCATATCCCACACCGGATCATCCCATGTCGCATCTATGTGATACCAGTTGCCACGGATCTTAACTATGTTCCATGCGTGATTGATATTTTCACTTGATGCGATTGCACATGAAAGACCAGCCTCTCTTAGCAGATAAAACATAGTCTCGGCATATCCCTGACACACACAACTATGTTTAACCAAAGCTCCATACATATCGTACCCATGATTTGCAGCGATCGTTCCATTGAAATAATCCTCATATGCATATGCAACTGTGGATGTGAGATACTCATGATATGCAAGTACTATCTCTTCATCGCTCATTCCACTGGTATCTATCTTGCTCTTGACTTCCTGAAGTGCAGCATCAAGCTCCTGCTGCTCTTCCTTTGCATTTGTCAAATATGTAAATGCTATTTTGGTGATTGAAGAGCCAGAAGTCCAATATGTATAGCCTCCCGATAGACTGATAAACTCGGGATGAGAATTGATAATAGATCTTACTGCCCCGTTATTAATATCGTCTCTCGTAAGGCCAAGTTCCGATACATCTATACTCGTCTGCCATGCCTTGATTCCTTCAACAATAAGCTTCTCAAGTGCTGTTGCATCATATGTAGATGCCAGTGAAGCCGCACCATCCTGCTGCTCAACGACAACGCCAAGTCCGCCTTTCTGCAAAGTGTCGTCCAGATCATCATACCCTACCGTAACCTGACTCTCATCTGAACTTACCCGTGTCTGATCAGATGCATATGCTCCCACTTTACCGCCTGGCAATAGCACAACCGCCGCTGAAAATGCCAAGGCACCGATACAGATTTTTCTGCTCAGCCCCCTTAACAACTCAGACCTTATACTGCCTGCCACCACTCTATATGATTTCCTCTTTTTTATCATAAAACTCCTCCTTAAACGATACGTTCCAACCTTATATTTCCGTTCATCCCTCAATACTTTTATTATATAGATTTTTGACACTGTTCGATAGCTTTTCACCTTACTTTTGTACATCTTGTAGGAATTGACAAATTGCGCAACTTTGAGCAATTCATTATATCTTAATCATAAGCAATTATATCTCTTATTTCAAGCCGTTTTTCTTAATTATATACAATATTGTCCTGATGAATGGCAGTGTATATATTTTGTGTATTTTGCACAAATTAAAATGTATTATCAAATTACAATTGAATTATTTATCTATTTGTGCTACCTTTAAATAGCAAGCTGTGCAACCGTTTGCGCATATATTCTACACTAAAAACAGATCACATAGAGCACATTACCTTTATTTATAGGAGATGACAGATAAATGAACAAAAACAAGCTTTTTCCACAGATAAACGGAATACTACACGGCGGTGATTACAATGCTGAACAGTGGCTCGACCGCCCTGATATTCTGGCAAAGGATATCGAGATGATGAAGGAGGCAGGAATGACTTCCGCTACACTTGGTGTATTTTCATGGTCAGCATATGAGCCTGTTGAGGGCGAATACCATTTTGACTGGCTGAAGGATGTTATGGACAACCTGTATAATGCAGGCATTTACACCGTTCTTGCCACGCCATCGGGCGGCAAACCGGCATGGATGGCACAGAAGTATCCTGAGATCAGGCGTGTGGATTCATATGACGTCAGGGAACATCAGGGCGTCCGTGAGAACCACTGCATGAGCTCACCTGTATACAGAGAAAAAGTTGACAATATCATCCGTCAGCTCCACGCCCACGTCGGTAACCATCCTGGACTTATCATGTGGCATGTGTCAAATGAGCTTGGCGGGGAATGCTACTGTCGTATCTGTGTGAAGAGATTTCAGAATTATCTTGCAGAGAAGTTCGACCACGACATAAATAAGCTGAACAAGGCATGGTGGACAACCTTCTGGAGTCATTCCTACAATGATTTCTCCCAGATCGAGCCGCCATACAAAAATGGTGATTTCAGCATTATGGGACTGAATCTCGAATGGAAGAGATTCACAACATGGAACATGAACGATTACATGAAGTCAGAGATAAAGCGCCTCAGAGAACTCACCCCTGACATACCGATAACTACCAACTTCATGCAGCTCTATGACGGTCTCGACTACAGACCGATGGCAAAGGAGCTGGATGTGATCTCATGGGATTCATACCCTAGATTCCACAATGACTACGAGAGTCTTGCGGATGTCATGGGCCAGAATACATTTGACCACGCGGTTATGAGATCCATGAAGAAGGATAAGCCTTTCATGCTCATGGAGAGCGCACCTGGGCTTGTAAACTGGCATCCATACAACAAGCTGAAGAGACCTAGCATACACAGACTGTTCTCATACAACGCAATCGCCTGCGGTTCTGATACAGTCCAGTATTTCCAGTGGAGAAAGGGCAGGGGCTCATTTGAACAGTATCACGGTGCCGTCGTTGACCATCTCGGAACAAATGACACCAGAATATTCAAGGAGGTTGCCGCCCTCGGCGCAGAGCTTGATGGGCTCTCCGAGATAACCGGCACTCTCATCAGATCAAAGGTTGCACTGCTGTTCGACTGGGACAATATGTGGGCCATAGATGATGTCAAGGCTCTGGGGCAGGAATCAAAAAAATATCCTGAGACCTGTATGTCTGTATACAAAGAGCTGACAAAGCGCGGCGTTGACGTGGACGTCATTGCATCCGATGAACCACTCGACGATTACGATGTGGTTGTTGCACCTATGCTCTACATGCTGAGAGATGGCGCAGCCGAGTCTCTTGCCGCATTTGTAAAGAGGGGCGGACAGCTTCTGTCCACTTACTTTACGGGCTATGTAGACAAGGATCAGCTCTGTATACTCGGTGGATTCCCGGGAAATGGACTTGCAGATGTATTTGGAATCATCAGTGAAGAGATAGACACCCTGTATCCATCTGACAGAAACAGCGTGAGCTTCACAGATGGCAGTTCATGCGAACTCCGTGACTATGCTGAGATCCTGAGAGTCGGAACGGCGGATGTACTTGGAACCTACGATTCTGATTTCTACGCCGGAAATGCAGCAGTGACAGTGAACAGCTACGGCGAGGGCAAGGCCTACTACGTAGCTGCAAGAATAG
>OHXS01000393.1_pt1 | contig 10454 bp, 9 predicted proteins | sample 1580011 | NCBI WGS metagenome assembly OHXS01 (sample SAMEA3882534, study PRJEB24775) | human gut metagenome | biome: human-associated habitat; feature: intestine environment; material: feces | place: Netherlands | collected 2009/2010
ACACTGATCAAACAATGAATAAATCATTGCCTTTCCCGTACGAATCGGTGGGTTCAAAAGAATACAGGCATATTGGCCTTCATTCACACCTGACTGACATAATATCTTTGCCTTACGACGATATTTTTTCATGTTTGAATCTGCGAGCTGACAAGCTCTTTGATTTACATCAATCATTGTCATTGCAGTATGCTTCCAATACTCCATTAAAATCAAGGCAATAGGACCAATTCCACAACCTAGATCCAATGTGCTTTCTGGTTCAGATTCATTGTCGAGTACCGTTTCTAAAAGAATACGCGTACCTTCATCCAATTTATCTTTACTGAAAACTCCAGCATTCGAATTTAACTTATATGTAAAATCACGGAAATGTATCGTAATTTCTTCTGGTGCATCTTTTACAATATCATTTGTGAAATAGTGTGCCATACTACTTTGTAGCAGCTTCTACAATCGCATCTGCATCAATTTTGTATTTTGCGAATAATTCAGCTGGTTTTCCACTTTCACCAAATACATCCTGAACACCGACACGAACAAGTTTACATGCTGTTCCTGCTTCAGCTAAAACTTCTGCCATAGCACTTCCTAAACCACCAATAATAGAGTGTTCTTCACAAGTCACGATAGTATCGTGAGTTTTTGCTAGTTCAATGATCAATTCTTTATCAATTGGTTTAATTGTATGGATATTTACTACAGTTGGAGCTGTTTCCATTTTCTTAGCAGCCTCTAATGCTTCTTGAACCATCAATCCAGTCGCAACTAAAGCTACTTTTTCACCTTTTTGAAGGACAACACCTTTTCCTAGTTCAAATTTATAGTCATCGCCATTTACGCTTTCAACACCACTACGACCTAAACGAACGTAGCAAGGCCCATCAATTTCAGCTACAGCCTTACATGCTTGTTTAGCTTCATTATAGTCACATGGAACGATAACTTTCATACCTGGAATACCACGCATTAAACTAACATCTTCAATACATTGGTGACTTGCACCATCTTCTCCAACACTAATTCCTGCATGAGATGCACAGATTTTAACGTTTAATTGTGGATATCCGATACTGTTACGAATTTGTTCGAATCCACGTCCAGTCGCAAACATTGCGAAAGTAGATGCATACGCAATCTTTCCACTAGCCGCAAGACCTGCCGCAACACTCATCATATTTCCTTCGGCAATTCCCATGTCAAAGTGACGAGAAGGGTCTACTTTTTTAGCTTCTCCACTCTTTGTACTACCCGCTAAGTCAGCATCTAATACAACGACATTTTTATTTTCAACCATTAATTCTTTTAAAGCATCACCATAAGCGACACGTGTAGCTACTTTTGCCATTATTCTGCCTCCAATTCTTTCATTGCAGCATGGTATTGTTCTTCATTTGGTGCTACTCCATGCCATCCTTGTTGATCTTCCATAAATGAAACACCTTTTCCTTTAATTGTCTTCGCAACAATTACAGTTGGCATTCCTTTTGTTTCACGAGCTTCTTTTAATGCTGCACGCAATTGATCATAATCGTGACCATCTACATTAATTACGTGGCAATTGAAAGCTTCGAATTTTTTATCCAAAGGATACACACTCATAACTTCATCTACGTGACCATCAATTTGAAGGTTATTGTTGTCAACAATAATACATAAATTATCTAATTTATAGTGAGCCGCTGACATTGTAGCTTCCCATACTTGTCCTTCTTGGCATTCACCATCTCCAAGTACAGTATAGATACGATGATCGTTTTTATCTAACTTATTGGCTAATGCCATACCTACAGCACAAGAAATACCTTGTCCTAAAGATCCTGTAGACATATCTACACCTTCTACATAATTCATGTTAGGGTGTCCTTGTAAACGTGAATTAATAGCTCTGAAAGTTGTCAATTCTTCTTCAGGAAGGAATCCCTTTTCAGCAAGTACTGCATATAAAGCTGGACTTGCATGTCCCTTACTTAATACAAAACGATCACGATCCAATGTATTTAAGTTTTCCTCATTAATATCCATTTCTTCAAAGTATAACTCTGTTAAAATGTCAGTTGCACCTAAACTTCCACCCGGGTGTCCACTTTGGGCACTATACACTTCTTTCACTATATTTCTACGAATATTTTTTGCGTGCAATGCAAGTTCCTTGTTTTCCATAATATTTACGCTATCTCCTTTTTGCGCATACATTATAACAAACTTTTTGTCACAATACACCCCCTACAAAAAGTCAATTATTTCACAAACGCTTATATTGCCACACATAAGCTGCATCATTGATCAATTCTATGTCATTTTGACTAATCCCAATCAATTCCAACGCTTCAAATATGTCTATCCCTTTTTCAAATAGTTTCTCAAAACAATCCATCCTCGCATTTGTCTTTTCTTGTTGGATTACTTTCTCTAACACTTCTTGAACTCGATCCGATTGAGCACGATAAAACATACCATCCATCTTTAAGGCGAGTTTTTCATCCACATCCGAAAATAAAGCTCTTAAAGTTTTAATGTCACAACCCCGATTCAATAAAAGTAAATAAAAGCTACGAATCTCCAAGTTGTACACTCGCTTACGAAACAGTTCAAATTCTACATCTAATTTTTCCATTTTTTTGTTCTCCTTTTTTCTACACTCTCTTATACGTAAAAAAAAGAAGTTTCACCAAAAAAAAGTGAGAAATCAATCTCACTTTTCAACTTCATAAATCATGGCACCAAAACTAGGAACATTTACTTCGATCATATATGGCTGGTTATGTCTTGTAAGACGCATTGCCTGCACCTCTTGAGGTGCATGACCTTTTAAGTTTCCGTTGTATTTATCCCACTCTGTATTCAAAATTTCTTTATATTTACCTTTGCAAGGAACACCAAACTGTTGGTGATCATATGGATTTGTTGAGAAATTCATAATAATAACGAAATCTTTCTTTGAACCTCTACGAATAAATGAGAACGTATTTTGTCCTACATTATCTGCGTCAATCCAACAGAAACGACTTGGATCATAATCTTGATCAAAGAATGCATCATTTTCTGTGTAAATCTTACCTAAATCTTCGCATAAATGTTCAAACGCATCGTGCATTGGATAATCCAACAAGAACCAGTCACAGCTCTTTTGTTCATCCCATTCACGCAATTGACCAATTTCATTACCCATGAAATTCAATTTCTTGCCAGGATGCGTAAACATATATACATATAATGCTCTTGCCTGGGCAAACTTATCTTCATAGCTTCCCCACATTTTATCTACAATGGTTGCCTTACCATGCACAACTTCATCATGACTAAATGGTAAGATAAATCTTTCTGAATAGAAATAAGCCATCGAGAAAGTAACGTCATGGTGATGCCACTTACGATAGATTGGATCTCTTTTTAAATAAGATAATGTATCATTCATCCAACCTAGATCCCACTTATAGTCAAATCCTAAGCCACCCGCATAACTTGGCTTTGTGACATTAGGAAAATCGCTTGAATCTTCTGCAATCAACATGATTTTTCCTTGATGCGCCTCATTCAACAAGTGATTCATACGTTTCATGAAATCACATGCACCTTCATTCACACCATTATTCTTGTTTCCATGCCAGAAAATCGCATTACTGATCGCATCCATTCTTAAACCATCCACATGATAAACATCTATCCAGAAATTGGCTGCAGACATCAAGAATGAGCGAACCTCTTCTTTCCATAAGTTAAAGTTAGCTGTTCCCCATTCACTATTCGCATCTTCCGGTTTTGAATATTCATATAAAGGAGTACCATCAAACATTCCTAACGCGTAATTATCCTTCACAAAGTGTACAGGCACAAAATCCATGATGACACCAATTCCAGCTTCGTGAAGTGCATTCACAAAGTGCATTAATTCATGATTTGTTCCATAACGAGAAGTACTTGAAAAATAACCCGTACATTGATAACCCCAAGAACCATCAAACGGGTATTCACATAGCGGCATGACTTCAACATGTGTAAAGTGATGTTTCTTACAGTGTTCAACCAATTCCTTTTCTATTTCATGATACTGTACAAACTCTTCGTTTTCATCATCTTTTCTCCATGAACCAACATGCATTTCATAAATATTCACAGGAGAATCAAAGCCCTTATTCCTTTGATCCAACCATTTTTTGTCAGTCCATCCATCATAACTTAAATCTGATACAATACTTGCCGTGTTTGGTCTTAATTCACTATAAAAAGCATATGGATCCATTTTGTCTACCAATTCACCATTTGCCTGCCACACACGATATTTATACGAATCCTTATCCTTTGCACCTTCTACAAAACATTCCCAAATCCCACGTTTATCTTTTTTCATTTTACTCGCTTGATCATCCCAGTCATTAAATGTACCAATAACTGAAATATTCTTTGCGTTTGGAGCATACACTCTGAAACGAACCCCATTAGCTTCTAGGTGTGCACCAAAAATATTATAAGCATGTATGTCACGCCCTTCAAAAAAGGCTTTTGTCTTTCTTTGATCCATATCGATATAACCTCCGTATATATATTTTATACCGGAACGCAAGAAACTTAAAGTGTATTTTTCAGATTTTGAAAACGCTTACCAATCATCAAAAAAGATGCAACTAACGCTGCACCTCCATGAATTGACGTAATATATTTTCTAAATCTTCTAATGTGTTCATTTGTGACATCTCATTTTTAAAGATTCTTGAACTAGGAAGTCCCTTTAAATACCAGCTAGCCAAACCTCGCATTTCACGAATAGCTACTTTTTCACCTTTTGTATCCGCTAATCCTTTGGCATGATCCATACAAATTTCAATACGATCTTCCATTGAAAATTCATGTTTCTGTCCTGTAATTGAATCTACACATTCTTGAATCAAGAATGGATTACCTACAATTCCACGACCTAGCATAACCGCATCACAACCTGTTTCATTCATCATACGGTGAAAATCTTCTACACTACGGACATCACCATTCCCGATAACAGGAATAGATACCGCTTCTTTTACTTGCTTAATATAAGACCAGTCTGCTTTTCCTTCATACATCTGATTACGCGTACGACCATGCACTGCAACAGCACTAACGCCCACACTTTCCATAGCCTTCGCCATTTCAACGCAATTAATATGATATGTATCAAAACCTAAACGCATCTTTACTGTTACTGGCTTATTTACATTTTGTACAATATTCGATACAAGTTCTTTGGCATAATCAATATCCTTCATTAAAAAGCTTCCTGCCTGGGCTTTGATAACCTTGTTTACGGGACACCCCATATTAAAGTCAATAATGTCACAATCTGTTTGCGTATCCAAATATTTAGCTGCATACACAACCGTATCAATATCATGACCAAACAACTGGAAAGATACAGGATGTTCATTTTCATCGATGGCACACATTTGTTTCGTCTTCAATGAATTATAGTATAAAGCTTTATCACTTACCATTTCATTACAAACTAAACCAGCTCCAAAGCGTTTCGCAATTCTACGAAATGCGATATTACTAATACCTGCCATTGGTGCAATCACAACCGGATTTTCGATTTCTACATTTCCAATCTTAATCATGCATCTTACTCGCAATCGCTCTTAATTCTTCTTCTGTGAAATGATATGTTTCATTACAGAAATTACATGTGATTTCACAACCATGCTCTTTATCAGCCATCTCTAAAACATCTGATTTTTTTATAGTTCCCAAAGCTCTAGCCATACGTACCTTTGAACAAGGACAATCATAAGCCACTGGTTGTGTCGTTAAAATCTTCGCATCTTCAAACATGTCATTTGCCAAATCTTCTAAACTTGAATCATCATATTCTTGAATTAAAGTACTCATTGGTTTCAACCCTTCAAGTACGTGTTCACAAATAGAAATATCTGTTTCTGTCGCATCTGGAAGCATTTGTAGAATCATGGCACCCGCACTGGCAACACGACCATCCGTTCCTATTAAAACTCCACATGATACAGCTGTTGGTGTTTGTTCAGACAAAGTGAAGTAATAGGCAAAATCATCCCCAATTTCACCACTCTGCAACTCAACCGAACCAGAAAAGTTTTCTTCCATACTTAAATCTTTAGTAACTGTTAAAGTTCCATCTGTACCGACAACAGCTCCTACATTTAATTTTCCTGGGCGAATCAAAACATCCTCTACATGTGGATTTGAAACAAACCCACGAACATTTCCATTCGCATATGCATCTACCACAATAGAACCAATTGGACCGTGTCCATTGATTGTGATTGACAACATTTCTTCTTCTGATTTCAACATAGCACCCATCATACTTGCCACAGATAAAGTTCTTCCTAAAGCTGCACAAGCACATGGATGTAAATCAAAACGATCCTGCGCTTCCTGTACTAAGTCAGTTGTGCGCACAATATATAAACGAACATGCTCATTTAAAACAAGAGCTTTTAATAGTTGATCTTTCATAATATCCTCCACGATAAAATTCACTAGCAACATTCTACTGAATTCTTGTATCCATTTCAAGCCAAACTAAAAGCCATCAATCGATGGCTTTTATGTGTAATTAATCTTTTTTCTTAGTTAATTCATTGAACGCATCATCCAGATCCTTTTGATCAACACCAGTTGGAGTCTCCGGAATCTCTGGAACTTGAACTACTTCTTGTTCTACTTTTTCCTCTTCTTCATTTGTTTCAACATTAGGATCTGTTAATTGTCCATAATTCATTAAGTTTGTGATTTCTTCATTTGTTAATGTTTCATGTTCATACAAATTGTTCGCAATCAAATCCAACAAACCTTTGTTTTCAGTTAAGATCTTACGACAATTTTCATGACACTCATCTACAATCGCACGAACTTCTTTATCAATTTCAGCCGCTACACCTGCAGAATAATCACTACCCTTTGTATAATCTCTTCCTAAGAAGACATTTCCTTGAGGATCCGCATATTGGATAGGACCTAAACTAGACATACCATATACACGAACCATATTTTTGGCAATTTCTGTTAATTTTTCAATATCATTTACAGCACCCGCACTGATTTCACCAAATTGGATCTCTTCAGCTGTACGACCACCAAGTAAACCAGTGATCTGCGCAATAAATTCAGATTTTCTATGGAAGTATTTCTCTTCACGAGGTGTCATCAAGTTATATCCACCCGCATCTCCACGAGGAATAATTGTAACTTTCTGAACCATATCTGCATCTTCAAGTTTTAAACCAATAACGGCATGTCCCGCTTCATGGTAGGCCACAAGAATTTTATCTTTTTCTGTATATTTTTTACTCTTTTTCGCAGGTCCCATCATAACACGGTCAATAGCTTCATCTAAATCCGTCATTGTAACCTTAGATTCATTTTTACGAACCGCTAAAATAGCACCTTCATTCAATACGTTAGCTAAATCTGCACCAGAGAATCCAGGCGTACGTTTTGCCAAATTTGCAAGTGAAACATCACTCGCCAATTTCTTGTTACGAGCATGTACCTGTAAAATAGCTTCACGGCCCTTAATATCTGGCAAGCTAACCGTAACGCGACGATCGAAACGACCACTACGAAGTAAAGCAGGGTCCAATACATCTGGACGGTTTGTAGCCGCAATCACAACGATTCCAGCATTATCTGTCATACCATCCATTTCAACCAATAATTGGTTCAATGTTTGTTCACGCTCATCGTTTCCGCCACCCATACCAGCTCCACGCTGACGTCCAACGGCATCGATTTCATCAATAAAAATGATACATGGCGCACTCTTTTGTGCCGTCTTAAACATGTCACGGACACGACTCGCACCTGTTCCGACAAACATTTCAACGAAGTCAGAACCTGAAATCGAGAAGAATGGAACATTGGCTTCTCCAGCTACGGCTTTTGCCAATAAAGTCTTACCAGTTCCTGGAGGACCAACCATCAAGATTCCCTTAGGAATATGTGCTCCCATATCTGTAAATTTCTTTGGTGAACGTAAGTAATCGATAATTTCTTTTACTTCTTCTTTTTCTTCTTCACAACCCGCAACATCTTTAAAACGAACTTTTACATTCGATTCAACACGAGCTTTTGATTTTGCGAATTCAAAGGCTTTATTATTGCCTCCACCGCCCATTTTAGAAAACATGAAGTAGAAGAATACCGCAATAATCAAGAATGGAATGATTTGAGAAAGAATAGAAATCCATACACTTCCTTGGTTTGGATCTTCTACTGTTAGCTTTCCACCATTACGTTGCAAATCCTTTTCCAACTTCTCAATATTCTTTTCTGTTCTTGGAACAATAACCTTGTATCCAATTGTCTTTGAGTTCTGCTCATAAGTACCTTCCAACTGAATAACAGTGGAACTAATTGTCATAGAACTCTTCTTAAAGTCAACTTCATCTACAATTTTCTCAAATTGTGTATAATTCATTTGTACAGTACTGCCCTGTGAACTATAAAAAACTAATGATAATACAATTGATAAAATGAAGATGGTTGGTAAATAATTTAACCACTTCTTCATAATCTTCCTCCTACTGATAAATTTCAGGTTTTAAAACACCAACAAATGGTAAGTTACGATATTTCTGGTTGTAATCCAATCCGTATCCAACCACAAATTCATTTGGCACCTCAAAGCCAACGTAATCCGCTTCAATTTCACAAACACGACGGCTTGGTTTATCTAACAATGTTACACAACGAACATCTAGACAACCTTTATTCTTAAACATTTTCTTTACTTCAACTAAAGTTCTACCTGTATCAATAATATCTTCTACAACTAAAATAGAACGATTCTTACAAGATAGATCCATATCCTTTAAAATACGAACATCTCCAATAGATTCTGTTCCATCGTATGAACTAACGGACATAAAATCAATTTCACATGGAAATTCAAAACGCTTGATCAATTCAGCCATAAAAGGAACGCTTCCCTTTAACAATCCAACTACGATTGGAGTTTCTCCAGATTCTTTATAATCTTCTTCTATTTGATGTGCTAGTTCTACACAACGGTTTTCGATTTCTTCTTCACTTAATAAAATTTTTTCAATATCTTGAGCTATCATATGGTGTTTTTCTCCTTAAGTTACTTAAACATTGTAACATAAACATTTAATCTAGACCATTCATTTTAAAATAGAACTGTTGATTTTGTGAATAATGTTCTACATCACATCCAAGGCCTGGAACAAAAATAACTTTTCCTGCATTATTTTCCACAACTAGCCAATATTTTCGGTATATCTTGCAGATTTTTCGATCCACAAAGAAACGATGCACATTCTTATTTCCAAAACGCATCGAAATTACGTCATTCACTTTAACATGACGCACCACCAAAGGAAAGTCAGATGCCTCCACACTAAAAGACTCAATTGTTTGCCCCTGATTCATAATAGAGAATTCTTTATAATCTTTATACTCCAATTCATTCAATGTATAATACACATTCTGTGGTTTTGGCATTAAATACAACTTTTCATTATGCCTTTCCAATAAATGATCCTCTATTTCAATCAGCACATTTCCCTTTAATTGAACACACAACTCTTCCATGTATTTCCTAGAGAAATGATGGCTCAAAGCCTGAAATAAGAAAGTATCTAAACAGAGCCAGGCATCTTCTTGATTCAATAAAGAATCTACATCCCCATTCCAATTCTTTAAAAAATCTTCTATGCCTGCTCTTTTTATTTGCCAAAAATCATTCTCATTTTGAATCTTTAAAATCCATTCTTCCTTTTCATTACGATCCATCTTCTCAATTTGCGTATGACGAATCACATTACGCGTATAGTGATTGGTTAAATTCGATTCATCAATTCCAAAAGAAACGCCATTATCATTACAGTATTGTTGTAATTCACTCTTTGTGAAATTCAGTAAAGGCCGAATGATTTGATATCCATGCCTTACACTCTTTTCTTTTAAGCCATACCAGTCACAAATCATATTTCGATTTTTCTGAAACAAATACGTCTCAATCACATCATCCATCTGATGTGCTACATATAATAATTTCGTATCAAATTCATCTGCCACTTCTTCAAAAAAAGCATAACGAACATCTCTTGCCCATGCCTGAAAATTTCCTTTCTCATGCACCGGATATAAAACACGAACAGGAATATCATATTTTTTACAATATTCCTTCACTATTTTCTCATCCCTATCTGCCGTATCGCGATGTTTATAATTCACATGTGCAACGACAATGTCCTTGCCTTGTTTATTCAATTGATCTAATAAAGCCATGCTGTCAGGTCCACCTGAACAGGCTACTACACATTTTGACATGCTCCTATTATAGCATCATTTGCATAACACATTTTTTTATTTTATCAAACAAATGAGAATTCGGATCAATATGTGCCTTCACATCAATCACCCCGTCTTTAGAGGTTTGCACCATGAATGTTTAGAGGCTATTCTGAGAAAAAGTT
>OHXS01000439.1_pt1 | contig 9497 bp, 9 predicted proteins | sample 1580011 | NCBI WGS metagenome assembly OHXS01 (sample SAMEA3882534, study PRJEB24775) | human gut metagenome | biome: human-associated habitat; feature: intestine environment; material: feces | place: Netherlands | collected 2009/2010
GAGACAGAGGGAAGAACGTATAATAGCAGAGATGAAAATTAAGGGTTGAGAAGTCAGTGCCTTTGGAAAAAGTATGTGGTAAAATATATATACGAGAAGTCTATAAATAGGAATTTACAGGAAGTGTGACAAGAAAGCCAAAACGGTATACTGGGAAAAAAAGATTAAGAAAAGAATAAAGAGCTGGTTTTAATTGTAAAATTTATGGGGAACTAACATCAGCTTATTGACATGAATTTAAAAATAAGTATAATAATAGTTGAGTAATTGTTCAACTATTATTATTTGGAGGTGAATATATGTCAAAAACGTCTTATATTTGTAATTGCGATGTAATTCATGAGGATATTGTGAATGATGTGAAATCCAAGATGCAGCCAAAAGATGATTATATCCAGTTGGCTTCTTTGTTTAAGCTATTTGGAGATGGAACTAGAGTACAAATCTTACACGCTCTAGAACAGAGTGAGATGTGTGTATGTGATCTTGCAGTGCTACTGGGGGTAACAAAATCTGCAATTTCGCATCAGTTAAAGGCATTACGCCTAGCGAATCTGGTAAAATTCCGTAAAGAAGCACAGATAGTTTACTACTCGCTGGCAGATGATCATGTGAAAGAGATTATTGACAAGGGATTTGAGCATCTTTGGCAGAAATAATATTTTTTAACATTATAGTTGAGTAATTGAACAATTAAACAAATTATAAGGAGATTATCATGAAACGCATATTTCTATTAAAAGGGTTGGACTGTCCAAATTGTTCCGCAAAAATTGAAAAAGAAGTCGGAGAGTTGGATGGAGTGCAATCCTCAGTGGTAAATCTGATGAAGCAGACGCTTACAATCAATGTTGCTCAGACAGCCGCAGATACGATAGCCAGTCAGATTGAAACGATTGTTCATAGCCATGAGCCAGATGTGGAAGTTTCTGAAATTGTACAGGAATCTTATATACCGGAAAAAAAGCAGGAGGCCAATGAATCCTATAACAATGAGGATAAGAAGTTGACAGTTCGTTTAGCGACTGGTGCAGCAATCTATGCCATTGGTATGGCATTGACTGTTTTTGCGAAAGTGCCACTGCCTATCGAGTTAGCTTTTCTCATTGTTTCTTATGTTATTCTTGGTGGAGATGTTGTATGGCAGGCTGTGAGGAACATTTCAAAGGGGCGTGTATTTGATGAACATTTTTTGATGAGTGTTTCTACGATTGGGGCTTTTGTCATTGGTGAATATCCAGAAGCAGTTGCTGTTATGCTATTCTATCAGGTAGGTGAATTTTTTCAGTCATTGGCTGTTAAGCGTTCAAGAAAATCTATATCAGACTTAATGGATATACGTCCAGATTCTGCTACAGTAAGAAGAAATGGGGAATTGATTACCATATCTCCAGAAAATGTCTCCATTGGTGAGATTATTATTGTAAAGCCTGGTGAAAAAATTCCATTAGACGGTGTGGTATTGGATGGAGATTCTATGCTGGATACAAGGGCCTTAACAGGAGAATCAGTTCCGAGAAGTGTTCATAAAGGAGACGAAGCACTTTCCGGTTGTATGAATCAGACGGGTGTCTTAATGATTAAGACAACAAAAGCATTTGGTGAATCTACGGCTTCAAAGATTATTGATCTTGTGGAAAATGCGTCAAGCCGAAAAGCACCAACAGAAAATTTTATTACTACATTTGCACGTTATTATACACCTGTGGTTGTAATCTTAGCAGCTTTTCTGGCGATTCTGCCACCGATCATTCTTGGCGAAGGCTGGACAGAGTGGATTCGCAGAGGATTTGTTTTCCTTGTGGTATCTTGTCCATGTGCATTGGTTATTTCAATCCCGCTGACTTTCTTCGGCGGCATTGGTGCAGCATCTAAACGAGGTGTTCTTGTAAAAGGAAGCAATTATTTAGAGGCACTTAATAATGTCAGCGTTATTGTGTTCGATAAAACCGGAACACTTACAAAAGGTGTTTTCAATGTGACGGATATTTTGCCTGCAAATGGATTTTCAAAAGAACAGGTTCTGGAGTATGCGGCAGAGGCAGAGAGTTTTTCTAACCATCCTATTGCAAAATCCATTCTTGCTGCTTATGAAAAAGAAATTGATCAGTCAGTGATTTCTGATTATAAGGAAATTTCAGGATATGGAATCAGTGTAATGGCAGGGGAAAAGAAAGTTTTTGCTGGCAATACGAAACTTATGGATACAGAATGTATAGAGTACACAACCTGTGAAAACGCAGGTACAAAAGTTTATTTGGCTGTAGATGGTCAATATGCAGGATGTATTTTGATAACAGATGAAGTGAAGCCGGACAGTAAAAAAGCAATTTCTGACCTGAAACATATCGGCGTGGAAAAAACAGTCATGCTTACCGGTGATGATGAAAAAATTGGGAAGTCCGTTGCAGAAGAATTGCAGTTGGATGAATATTATGCACAGCTGCTTCCTGACCAAAAAGTGGAAAAGGTTGAGCTTTTAGATAGTAAAAAGAGACCGGGAAGCAAATTGGCTTTTGTTGGTGATGGTATCAATGACGCTCCTGTCCTTGCCCGTGCAGATGTTGGTATTGCAATGGGTGGGCTTGGTTCGGATGCGGCCATTGAAGCAGCAGATGTAGTTCTGATGACAGATGAACCGTCTAAGCTGGTGGACGCGATTGAAGTAGCAAAAGCGACAAAACAGATTGTCATGCAGAATATAGTGATTGCTCTTGGGATTAAGAGTGTGTTCCTGATTCTTGGCGCTCTTGGTATTGCGGGAATGTGGGAAGCTGTATTTGGTGATGTAGGCGTTACCATAATTGCTGTTTTGAACGCAATGAGAATTTTGAAAAAATAGGAAATGAGGTGGAAATGTGAAACGAAAACTGATTCTGTTAGTTGTTACGATTGTTTTTCTTGTAGGTTTTGGTGTCATTTTACATTCACCGCCTTCTATGATTGATGCAGTCACAGGAGCAACACCGAAGTCAAAAAAGGCGGCTCAAGCCTCCGCACAGTTGGAAGGCTCTTATGTTCTCGGTATTAATATGATGTCAGATGGTCTCGACAACGAGAACACCCGGAATAAATTAAAAGAATTGGCACTGGACGATTCGGAAACAAATGAAACAGATCTCATGAAAACGGACATTAGTTTTCGGTTATATGTATCTGAGACGGATTATCCGCTTGTCAGTTATGCTAAGAAACTCTGTGACAGGTTGAAACAGGCCGGTTTCTCCGTAGATCTGAAAGAGTACAGTAACACAATGATGCTATCAAGAGTGGTAAGTGGAAAGTATGATGTATTCCTGGCATCGGATGATTTTATTGACGTTACAACGCTAACACAGATGGACTATATGATCATGGACAGCGAAGAAATGAGGTGAGCGGGAATTTATGAGAAAATGGAATACGATTTTGTCTGTTTTAATGCTTCTCATTTTTATGATTCATGGAATCATGGGCAGCTTTATGCTGAACGGAGTTGGAAGTAGTGCAGGGAAACTTCTTGCATGGATTGGTGTTGGTATTCTTGTTGTGCATACGGTGATTGGTGTCATCCTGACAGTTCAGAGTTTACAGACAGCGAAGCAATCAGGAAAAATGTATCTGAAACAGAACGCCATATTCTGGGCGAGACGAGCCAGTGGGATGGCAATACTGATTCTGCTGTTATTCCATATTGGCTTGTTTGGAAAGGTGCAGAATGGGACATATATTTTGTTCCCTTTTACAACGGTAAAGATGGTAACTCAGCTTTTGTTCGTAGCGGCAATCTTTGTTCATATTTTTATCAATATACGCCCATTGCTCGTATCACTGGGAATCATTAGTTATAAAGAACGAAGGAGCGATATTTATTTGATCCTTTCGGTGCTTCTTCTTTTTATAGCGGGAGCGGTTATTTTATATTATATTGGGTGGCAATATCTATGAGTAAGACAATTATTATTATAGGTGCTGGACTGGCAGGACTTTCAGCGGCTTTGCAGGCAGCGGAAAATGGATGCAATGTAAAACTGGTTTCCTCCCTTCCGTCAGAGCGGGCACAGTCTGTTATGGCGGAGGGCGGTATCAACGCAGCTTTGAATACAAAAGATGAAAACGACAGTCCCGAAGAACATTTTACAGATACAATAAAGGCAGCATGTGGTCTGGCAGATCCAAATGCAGTTTGGGGAATGACACAGGCAGCACCGGAGCTGGTGCACTGGCTGCTAAAACTTGGAGTTAAATTTAACATGAGTGGCTATGATGATGTGGATCTGCGGAATTTTGGCGGGCAGAAAAAGAAACGGACTGCTTTTGCACAGAGCGATACCGGGAAGCAGATCATGACAGCTATGATAGACGCTGTTCGCAGGAAAGAAGCATCTGGTATGGTAGAACGGTTCAGCCATCATTCTTTCCTAACACTTCGTCTGTGTGGCAATATTTGTTGTGGCTGCGTAATCAGGGATGAATACAGTCAGGAGACTGTGGAATTACCGGGGGATGCGGTTATTGTTGCCACCGGTGGTATGCACGGATTGTTTGGAAATACAACGGGTTCGCTGAGCAATACAGGAGAAGTCACCGCAGAATTGTTCCGGCTTGGTGTTCCTCTGGCAAATGGCGAGATGATCCAGTACCATCCGACAACTGTGAAATGTGGTGGAAAACGCATGCTCATCAGCGAGGCGGCCAGAGGGGAAGGTGGCAGGTTGTTTGCCATGAAAGATGGAAAACAATGGTATTTCATGGAGGAAAAATACCCGGAGCTTGGAAATCTGATGCCACGAGATATTACCGCCAGAGAGATATGGAAGGTCAGCCATGAATCAGAGGTATTTCTTGACATGACGGAAATATCGGAGGAGATTATTTCAAATAAGCTATCTGGTCTGGCAGACGATTGTATGACCTATCTGCATAAAGATATACGAAAGGAACCGGTGTCTGTTTTACCGGGAATTCACTATTTTATGGGAGGCATTCTGGTGGATGAGCAGCACAGAACGCCGATTCAGAATCTTTACGCTGCCGGAGAATGCTGTGCCCAATATCATGGTGCCAACCGTCTTGGTGGAAATTCTCTGTTAGGAGCGTTATACGGAGGACGTGTTGCGGCAAAATCAGCATGTGAACAGGCAGATGTAGTAGATCTATCTTGTGCGACACAGATAGATTTTCCACCAGCGTCTCAAATTTCAGAAATAAAGCAATTAAACAAAGTGATGCAGGAGACTATGGGCGTTGTCAGAAATGAGAATACGTTGTTAAATGGGATTCAAACGGTACAAGCGCTGACAGGAAATCTTCCATTGCTTGGCATGGCAGTTCTAAAGAGTGCTCTTGCAAGAAAAGAAAGCCGTGGTGCACACTGGCGGGAGGATTATCCGAAGAGCAATGACGATGATTACCTTAAAACAACGGTAGCCAGATTTGATGGAAAGCAGATACAGATTTCCTTTGTACCTGTTCCAGAAAGGCGGTGATTCACTTGGTATATAAAATAAGAATCAGGCGGCAGGAGAGTCAGAAATCAGACAGTTATTGGCAGGAATTTGAGTTTGACGGAAGCAGAAACAGCTCTGTTGCCACTGTTCTAAAGGAATTGAACAGTAGAACCCCTTTGAAAGATAACTCAGGGAATATAGTTACTCCCATCAGCTGGGAATGTAGCTGTATGGTGCGAAAATGTGGGGCTTGCGCCATGCTGATTAACGAACGTCCGAGGCTGGCATGCTCTACATTTCTACATACGTTAAAAGGTTCTACAATCACCTTGGAACCTTTAAGCAAATTTCCGCTTGTAAGAGATTTGATCGTTGACCGGTCAATTCTGTTTGAAAATTTGAAAAAACTGAACCTTTGGCTTGAAAGTGAAGCTTATATGAATCCGTGGACACATGAACCGAGATACCAGTCGGCACGCTGTCTGATGTGTGGCTGCTGCCTTGAAGTGTGTCCTAACTTCTCTGCAAATGGGACTTTCGCAGGCGCTGTTGCTGCAGTCAACGCATTTCGGATTCTGAATGAAGAACAGGAAAGCACTCATTTGAATGAGATTTCTGCTGAATATAAGAAGAAATATTTTGAGGGATGCGGGAAGTCGTTATCTTGTCATGATATTTGTCCGATTGGTCTGCCTGTGGAAGAACTGCTTGTAAGGTCGAATGCAGCGGCTGTTTGGGGCAAATAAAATGGATGATAAAAGCTATAATGAATGTATGAAGAGAATCAAAAACTTGATTCTCTTTTTTTAAAATACATACATTGACAAATATCTATGTATATATTATATTGAACATAGACAATGATCAATGTGAGGTGTCAATATGAATGCAATGGATGTGGCTTTGATATGCAAGGCTTTGGGCGATGCGAACCGGCTGGAAATTGTACAGATGCTGTCGGATGGAGAAAAGTGCGGGTGTAAACTTTTGGAAAGATTTGAAATTACCCAGCCAACTTTATCCCATCATATGAAGATATTGGTAGGATGCGGCCTTGTGAATGATCGTAAGGAAGGAAAATGGCATCACTATTCTTTGAATTGTGAGACATTGATGAATTACAAACACTTTATAGAATCCCTTACTTGCCTTGGATGCGGTGACGGGGATTGTTGTAAATAATTTAAGGAGAAGTTCAAGTATGAATAAGAAAAAAGTTGCTTTTATATGCGTTCATAATTCATGCAGAAGCCAGATTGCAGAAGCTTTGGGAAAACATCTGGCTTCGGATGTATTTGAAAGTTATTCGGCAGGGACAGAAACGAAACTACAGATTAATCAGGATGCAGTTCGGATTATGAAAGAATTGTATGGAATTGATATGGAAGCAGAAGGACAATTTAGTAAGCTGATTGATGAGATACCAGTACCGGATATTGCAATTTCAATGGGTTGTAATGTGGGATGTCCGTTTATCGAAAGAACGTTTGATGATAATTGGGGACTTGAAGATCCAACCGGAAAGAGTGACGAAGAATTTAAGAAGGTTATAAAATTTTTAGGCGAAAACCCAGGGGCTTGCCCCTGGGATGAAGCCAAGAAATATTTTTCTAAATCTTTAATGTCGATATCTTCTGAATATACATTACAGATCTAACAACATAAAAGGTACATTTAATTAAAAAATTTATGCTATTAAATCGGGAAAAAATCACATTCTTTGAACTTGCACATTGAGAAATTAAAGGAAAATGCCAGTTGACGGATGAAGAACGTGACTGACAATGAATATCATAGTAATAACCATTGTAACTATCAAATGAAACATCCTGTCGTCTGGAGAGCCTGACGTTAAACGATTCTAATTCTTACCAATTATAAAAGTCAGTTAGCAGGCTAAGAAAATTTGTTGAATAATTAGACAATGATGTCGAATTTTGTCGAATTATTATACAGGCAATTATCAATTTCGTGTTTGTGATTTCTTGTAAAGTATGATATACTAATTATAGTAATGAGTAGTATATATTCACTATTAATAAGAAAAAGCAATCGATAGATTCCTAAGTTGATTACCGGGAAAGAAAGGAGTTTTATGGCCATTCGGAAAAAGCAGGAGCCAGACGAATATCAAAAAGCATTGCGTAAGTTCCATAAAAAATCAAATCGACATGTTGTTGTTTTTGAAGCTGATATAAGCGAAGATGAAAAGCGACGCATTTTTTCGGATGCCGACCATCTGCGCCAATGTGGAAATGAACTCCTCGGTATCATGGAACGAAATCTGGAGCAGCTTTTGCGCACAAAGAGATATCGTGCCTTGCAGAAACTGTATGGAAAAGTATCGGATCCAATCCATGCACTGGAAAAGAAAGAAGTTCTATCAGATGAGGAAACACAAAAGCTGAATCACCTGAAAAAGGAACGCGCTGAAATTACCAATTCAATGAATCAGATGAGAGAGTCTTATCAGGTGACATGGGATTTTTGCCGGACCAAAATGATGGAATTAAAAGAAACGTATCATCTTCAAAGCATCTTTGCTCTCTCCCGTGCAGAAGATATTTGGGCTGCAATTGAAACGATATTGTATTCGAGCGGAAGAAAGTTACATTTCAAAAAGCGCGGTGATCTTCCGGAGATTCGGGCAAAACAATCCACACGGGGGCTTGTCATTGATTCTTCTCAGTCAGGGCTGATTGTGAAGTACGGAAAAGTTACAATTCCCTGTAAATATAAAGCAAAGGATTTGTGGCTTTGGGATGAAGAAAAAGCAATTCTTGCATATTTGGCAGAACCAGAACTACAGGATGCTCATGCGGTGGATCAGATGTCAAAAGGAATTATTACGGATACCTACAGACCGTGTTTTGCTTCATTGGTCTGTAAAAAGATTCGCGGACGGCTTCGCGTCTATGTACATATAACAGTTGAAGGAAAAGCAATCTCAAAAAGAAGAAAAGACAGCACACCAAGACATTACTATGGAAAAGGAAATATTGGATGTGATATCGGAACGCAGACAATCGCCTACACTTCCAATACCGAAGTGGGACTTGAAAATCTGGCAGAAAGAGGAAATTCAATTCAGCATGTGGAAAGACAGGAGGCTTTGATCCTGCGAGCAATGGAACGATCCCGAAGGGCGATGAATCCGAATCATTACAACGAAAATGGTACCGTTAAGAAAGGTCACAAGCAATGGAACTTTTCAAAACGATACCAGAAATTGAAACAAAGACATCAGGAACTGTGTCGGATTGCAGCAGAAAATCGAGCGCTGGCAATCCGTGAGCAGGTCAATCATCTTCGGTCTTTGGGAGACTGTTTTATCACAGAACCGCCAAATGCAAAGAAACTACAAAAAAGAGCAAATCCAGAGAATCCGGTCGATAAGAATGGACGAATGAAGCGAAAAAAGCGCTTCGGAAGATCCATAAAAAATCGTTGCCCCGGCTACCTGCAGGCAAAAGCAAAGCAGCTTTTTGAATCAACAGGTGGGATGTATGTTGAGGTACCGATTTTATATCGTGCCAGTCAGTACGATCACACATCAGATAGTTACATTCCAAAGAAATTGTCACAGCGAATGTATCATCTGACAGATGGGACAAAAGTTCAAAGAGACTGGTATTCCTCTTACTTACTGTATTGTATCAATAAAACTTATACACAGATCAACAAACTAAAATGTCGATCTAATTTTGCCACTATGTATCAAAAAGAAAAGAACATGATTGAAGAAATCATTCGTTCAGGAAAAAAGATTATGAATTCCGGTATTCGTACCGTTTAATTTCATAGCCCCGGGTATTTGACTTAGTATCCATCTTGGAGATCTTGTGGCCCAGAGAACGCGAATGTGAAGATTCAGTTCCATCGAATCGACACAAATGTGGTCGTAGGACTGCTTGTTCGCGAGTTTTGTTGCTCCGGAACAGATGTGTCTGCCAAAGTCCTTGCGATATACGCAGACACTAAAACTCCGTCAATGGAACCCTAGGGGCTTGCCCCTAGGTTAAGTCAGTTAGCTGTTTTTTATTATATTCTTCAACGTTTTAGTTGTCA
>OHXS01000440.1_pt1 | contig 9463 bp, 7 predicted proteins | sample 1580011 | NCBI WGS metagenome assembly OHXS01 (sample SAMEA3882534, study PRJEB24775) | human gut metagenome | biome: human-associated habitat; feature: intestine environment; material: feces | place: Netherlands | collected 2009/2010
TATCTATAGCTGGCACCTCACCCGGCTCCTCGTAGCTGTCCTTCTTCAGCATCTCGAGGATGGTGTTGGTCGTATATATTCTATCCTCTTCCTCTATCAGCTCATTTGCAATTCCGTACTCAACGAGCTGCTTGATGTTTGTATCTATCATGATTGTAACCCTTCTTTCCTTATATCTATTTCTACACTCTCTTCTCCGCAACGAGACGGGAACACCAGCCATTAAAGTTCGCTTCCAGCGAAGGCTGGTGCTACATAATAATTTTTCTACGAAAAATTATCACATTTACTCAACTACTTTGATTCCGCCGTAAGGTCTTACCTTGAGGACGTGGCATGCGCCCTCTCCGAAGATCGACTCTATGTTCTTCTTGTACTCAGCAACAGCCGCATTCTTGACAAATGCCTGGATGGTTCCGGCAAATCCGCCGCCGTGTACTCTGCACACACCATCCTCGCCGATGAACTTCTCTGAGAATCCAAGTGCTATTGATACGTTCTGTGTGAGTGGATCCTTTGCGCTGTATATATTCTGAAGAAGCTTGAATGATGAATCTCCGCTTCTCTTTATAACATCGAGGAAATGGTCAAATTCCTGATTCTCAAGTGCTGCAACACCCTCTGCAACTCTGTCCTGCTCTGTGTAGAAGTGAAGCGCACGAAGGACTGCTCTGTCATTCACCTTGCCGCTGGCTCTCATCTCACCAACCTTGCTGATGAAATCCTCCTCTGAAACTCTGCTGAGGAGTTCCTCGCCGAAGTAATTTGCAACCTGCTTCATTTCTGCAGGGATTGCTGCGTAGTCGTCTGTGAGGTCTGCATGTGAACCCTTTGTGTCAACGATACACAGGCTGTACTGGTGAGCCTCAAAGTCAACTGGGACCTGCTTGATGACAGGATTAGCCTTGTCGAAGAAGTCGATATATATAAGTCCTCCGACTGCACATGCCATCTGATCCATAAGTCCGCATGGCTTGCCGAAGTATACGTTCTCTGCGTACTGTCCTATCTTTGCAACATCAACTGATGAAACCTTCATGTCATTGTAGAGGCCTGAAAGGATAGTTCCTATAAGGCTCTCAAATGCTGCTGATGATGACATTCCAGCTCCCATGAGCACATCGCTTGTCACAAATGCTGTGAAACCGCCTACCTTGAATCCGTAGTCTCTGATTCCTGCAACAACGCCCTTGATAAGCGCTGTTGTTGTTCCCTCAAGTGCAGGATCCTGCTCGATATCATTTACATTGATAACTTCCTTTGGCATATCGTCTGACACAAGCTCGATCACGCCGTCCTCTCTAGGTGCCACAATTGCTATGGCATCAAGGTTGATCGATGTAGCAAGTACATGTCCGTTCTGATGGTCTGTATGGTTTCCACACACCTCACTTCTTCCGGGAGCGCTGTAGATAGCAACCTCCTGATCTCCGAATAACTCTGTAAATTTATCAAGAGCTTTTACATATCTTTGCCTGTTGTATGGGATCATATCCTTGTCGAGATAGATCTGTGCAAGCTTCTCGTCAAACTCTCCACCTGCGATAATTTCCTTTAGTTCTGCGATTTTCTTCATTGTCTGTAACTCCACCTTTCTCCATCTTTTTATATTTTTTTCTTAATGTCCGTTATTTTGTTGTCCATATTGCGCACATTTTCTGCGCTACGCCGTTGCGCTTCTTGCTTTGTGAATATAATTCTATAACAATATACAGATTTTGAACATGGCATAGCGTTGCAAATATATGTCCATTTGTTAGATTGTTTTTTCTGGCGGAACATATTATTGTATGGATAATCCGGTTGAATGTATGTTATACTCTTATATATTATAATGAGAGAACGAGTTCATATGCCTTCATTACAGAAACGTTCAAATCTTATAAATTTAGAACAGTACGAGAATCTGTATATGGACTTTGCCAAAATCTCCTGAAGATTATCAGATCAATTTATGAAGTTACTTTATTAAGAAAATGCGGAGTTTGTAAAATGGAAAATAAGATCGTAATGGAATTCCCCCAGGAGAATGATACAGACCTCTACCTGAATGTGTTCGGACACTCGATAACCGAACCGCTGCACAAGGCAGGCCCTGCGGTCAAAACATTCTACCTTATACATTTTGTACTTGAGGGGGAGGGCGACTTCTATGTGAAGGGAGCCCACTATCATCTGAAAAAGGGTCAGGGCTTCCTCATTGAACCTGACACCCCCGCCACATATATATCGGACGAACACCATCCATGGCGTTATGTATGGTTCGGTTTCTCGGGCAGATGCGCCCACGACACGCTGAGCAGTATCGGGCTCACCCAGAACCAGCCTATATTCACCTGCGAGGATGGCGACAAACTGAAAAAGTACGTATTTGATATGCTTGCTCACAACACCTCGGATCACGCAGACCACTTCAGGCTCATGGGCATGCTCTACCTCGCTCTGTCTGTCATCGCAAATGCACAGAAAGACAAGCTGGAGACTCCATCGGGAAATGCCTACGTAAACCACGCCATCTCCTACATTCAGAACCACTACAGTATGCCTATGAAGGTGGAGGAGCTGTCGGATTACGTAGGCATCAACAGAAGCTATTTCTCTGACCTGTTCAAGCAGTACACCGGGATGAGTCCTGTGAAATACCTGCAGAATTTCCGCATAACAAAAGCCCAGCATATGCTTACCATATCTGAGCTTTCTATAGAAAGTATTGCATTTTCATGCGGCTACCAGTCCGCCGAGGCTTTCCACAAGATTTTCCGCAAGACCACCGGCATGTCGCCTAATGCCTACCGGCAGGAGAAACGCCAGAGAACCATCTCCAGCCAGGAGACCATGAACAACAACCGGCCGGATTATATCGAGACGGACGACGAGCTGTGATCTTTACAAGGCCACAGCTCGCTTATCATTTTGACATATTCTATTTATCATAAGCACAATATAAACGCAATTACATGAATCACCAGATCATTGTCGGATGCCACATTATCAGCAATAACAAACACAAACCAAATCTCCTTTGAATCAAACGCATTTATATTTTAAAAAGTGTTAGCAGTAGAATACTTACCATTTCCATACCTTGACTATAGTTCAAGAGATTACATATGTAATCTCTCTTTCTACCATTAACACTATGTTCTGATTTAGGTTAAACTCAATCTTTGTCATTTGCTTCACGATATTATAATCTTTACTAATTTATCTTATAAAGTTCGTCTGGTTGCCTCTCTCCGTGTCAGGGAGTGCAACACCTGCTGCCTTGCCGGCTTCAAAGCATTTGAGCATCCATGCAAGGTTCTTAGCAAGATTCCTCATGGTCTGCATACCCTCCGCATCCAGCTCAGCCTCTCCAGGCACGCGTCCGTGTACAAGATTCCAGTATGTAGAGCCAGCCACCGGCATCTGTGATATTCCAAAGTATTTATTCATCACATCGAATGATGCTGATGTTCCGCCACGTCTTGCAACTGCCACAGATGCACCCGGCTTGAATGCAAATGCACGGCCGCTGCTGTAGAATACTCTGTCAAGGAATGACTGCACACGTCCGCTTGGATGAGCATAGTATACAGGTGTTCCAAATACCAGTCCGTCTGCTTCCTTTGCCTTGGCAACGAACTCATTTACCTTATCGTCATCAAACACACAGCCTTTTTCCGTACACTGTCCACAGCCTATGCAGTCTCTCAGTGGAGCTGCTCCGATCTGGAATATCTCATAGTCTATTCCCTCTTTCTTGAGCTGCTCGCCTACCTCGTAAAGTGCACGGTATGTATTGCCCTGCGGCTTCGCGCTTCCATTCAACATTAAAACCTTCATATTCAGTTCCTCCAATCATTCAATCATCTTTCATTACTAACTTAGCCACAACACATGGCAGTTTCTTCTATATTATATACACTTTACTATAAGAATTTCCAGTTGTTTGTCTGCGCATAGTCCAAACTGCCATCACCGCCTGATCGACTTCCTGTACTCCATAGGAGACATTCCTTTTTCTTTTTTAAACACCCGGCTAAAGTAAAGCGGATTATCGTATCCAACTATCTTTGCTATCTCTGTCATGTTGTAGTCCGAGCTCTCGAGAAGCATCTGGGCGTTAGCTATACGCTTTGACATGATGTACTGTGTGGGCGTGGTTCCGATGCGCTGTCTAAAGTTCCGTATGAACCAGCTCACGCTCATGTTGTGCATGCTTGCATAGTCCTCCACAAGTATTCCCTCGTTATAATGCTCACTAAAATATGCCGCCGCACGGTCCATCTCCTCTGCCATGGCCGACACAGTTTTGGAATCATCCTGCACCTGCTGCCTGTGAGCTGAGATAAGCATCTGTCTGAATATGTATTCCAACATCTCCTCATAGTCATCCCGGCAGAGCTGTAGCTCCTGTATCATTTGCCTGAACAAAATTCTGTACTCAGCATGGTCTCCACCATAGAACATATTCACATCGTCATTTATTCCGTACCGCCTGAGTGTCTGCTTCACCTCTCCCCCGGTGAAATGCACCCAGAACACCTCCGTGTGTTCGTCTCCGTAATACACATACCGTTGCATCTGTCTCGGCCTGTATATCACCATGTTTCCGGGACAGGCGATCACATCCTGCCCATCTATCTCAAAATGTGCCTTTCCCGCCGCCACATATATGAGCTGATAATCCTTACGCCCCTTAGGTCTGTAGGTCGTAAACTCTTTCTGTGTATACAGCTTGTACGTTCCGCAGCTTGTGACTATGAGCGGTCTGCTCTTGTCCACTATGTCGAGCAGTGAGTTGTGAAGATATGCTGAGTTTGTATACATGTGTGGCTCCTTTCTATATGGCAAATTACACTATTATTTCACTATTTTTACACTATTTTGAAGCGTGTGCAGGCACATCCTGTATGCTTTATACTTTTTCTTTTGTCTGTTCAGAGACTTCACCCTGCAAGCGGACTTGCAGGGTGCGGCGTATCCGTCTTATAAAACTAGAATGTGCATATTTTGTCTCATTATATGTATGGACTTTTCATGTGACATTATCTTATAATATATCTAACAAACGACGAATATACAACGTTTTATATATTAAATTAACCACAGGAGGTATTGTTATGATCATTCCGCGTCACTACGAAAATCTGCATATTCTGCATGAGAACACCATGCCGGATAGGAATTACTATATTCCTGCTGGGAAGGCATACAGCACATCCCTTGATGCAAGGGATCTCTCGGACAGAGTACAGTTTCTGAATGGAACCTGGAAGTTCCGCTACTACGACAGCATTTACAAGCTTCAAGACGAATTCTACAGTGAGGGATATGATATATCCGGTTTCGATGATATTCCGGTTCCATCAGTATGGCAGATGCACGGATACGACTATCATCAGTATACCAATGTCAGGTATCCATTTGCATTTGACCCACCTTATGTTCCAAAGGACAACCCATGCGGAGCATATGTGACCGACTTCGACTACGATCAGAACGAGGACGCACCACTCGCGCACTTGAACTTTGAGGGTGTAGATTCCTGTTTCTATGTATGGCTCAACGGCAGGTATGTTGGCTACAGCCAGGTGTCCCACTCAACCAGTGAATTTGACATAACCGGATTCATAAGAAACGGCTCCAACAGGCTCTGCGTGCTGGTCCTCAAATGGTGCGACGGAAGCTATCTTGAGGATCAGGATAAGTTCCGCATGAGCGGTATTTTCAGGGATGTATATATCCTGAAACGCTCTGAGGGTGCTGTATACGACTATTTCATAAAGACCAGCTGTGACGATATAAAGGATCCAACTAAGGCAGATGTAACCATAGACTTCACAGCATTTACAGAATATTCCTGCGTTGAAGACCGTTTTTCATCAAAACCGGAAACAGTGGTTGATAAAGGCGCTGATTCAAATGTTGATATTGAAGTTACTATTCTGGACGCCGATGGCAGCATATGTTCATCAGGCTGTGTAAAATGTGAAATTTCCGCTCAGAGCGATGCCAATACCAATGCCGACGAAGGCAAAACCGCAGCCAGCTCCAGCAGCATTACTTTGTCGATCGACTCCCCTGTGCTGTGGAATGCAGAAAAGCCATATCTCTACACTGTCATCATAAGATGCGCCGGTGAGGTCATCACTGACAGGATAGGAATCAGGGAGATAACGATAGAGAATAAGATCGTGTACATCAACGGCATGCCGATCAAGTTCCATGGAGTGAACAGACATGATTCCGACCCTGTGACCGGTTTTACGATCAGCAGAGAACAGATCATCAGGGATATGTCTCTCATGAAGCGGCACAATGTCAACGCCATAAGGACAAGCCATTATCCAAATGTTCCTTATTTCTATGAGCTCTGCGACGAATATGGATTCTATGTGATAGACGAGGCTGACATAGAGGCACATGGTCCAAGTGAATTGTTCTATTCTGATAATAATTGGGATAACAAGGCAGCAAGGTGGAATGAGCCGATCGCCAACAATCCTGAATTCTGTGAATCCATTCTTGACCGCATCAGGCGCTGCGTCATCAGGGACAAGAACCGTGCCAGCGTGGTCATCTGGTCCATGGGAAATGAAAGTGCTTACGGCGTGACATTTGAGGAGGCTCTGGCATGGGTCAAGTCCTATGACAGCTCCCGTCTCACCCACTACGAGAGTGCCCAGTATACAGACGGCAAGAGAAAATACGATTACAGTAATCTGGATCTCTACAGCAGAATGTATCCATCCATATCCGAGATGGCTGAATATATAGATGGTGATGGCGACAAGCCTTACATCCTGTGTGAATATTGTCATGCCATGGGCAACGGCCCTGGAGATCTGGAGGACTACTTCCAGTTCTTCGACAGCCATGAGACCACCTGTGGCGGTTTTGTATGGGAGTGGTGCGACCACGCCATATACAGGGGCAAAGCGGCAAACGGCAAGGATATGTACGCCTATGGTGGAGACAGCGGTGAGACTATCCACGACGGCAACTTCTGTATGGACGGTCTGGTGTATCCGGACCGCAGACCACACACAGGGCTTCTTGAATTCAAGAATATCCACCGTCCGGCCAGGATCGCTAACTATGATGGGGCAAATGGAATTCTGACGCTGCACAACTACATGGATTTCACTGATATCAGGGATTACCTCACTATGAGCTATGAAGTCACTTGTGATGGACAGGTGGTTACATCCGGGAATATTGATGTTCCTTCCGTGGCACCTCACGGCGATGTAACTGTCAGCCTGAGCCCTGTTACAAATATACAGAAGTCATTGTCAGACTTACATGCAGCAAGTCATGCTGACATTTCTGGCAGCTCAGATGTTACCGATTATTCAAGTGTTGTTGAATGTTCAGATGTCGCCGATTGCACAAAAGATATTATTACACACAGAATGTTTCTCCGTGTGATATATAAGGCAGCTTGTGACAGTGCATTTGTCAAGGAAGGTGATGTGTTGGGATTTGACGAGATAGAACTTGCCACACAAAAACAGAACGCAGACAAGGTCCTGGATAAAGCATCGTCTTTGGACAAGGCGCAGAATTTGGTGGAACAATATCTGACTACTCAGGATACAGCTTCTGCCCATCTTCATGTATCGGAAAGCGACACAGAATTTGTTGTCAGCGGAAGTAATTTTGAATATATATTTGACAGGAATACAGGAAACTTTACGGACATTGTGGTTGATGGTCAGGAACTTCTATCTGCACCATGCGACAAGACTATCTGGCGCGCACCTACGGACAATGACAGAAATATAAAGAACGAGTGGTTAAGAGCCCACTATGACATGATATCCGAGAGGACATATGAGACTGGCTGCATTATAAAAGATGGATGTGCCGTGATATCGTGCACGTCAAGCCTCTCAGCACCAACGGTACAGCCTGTTCTGAGGATAAACGCTGAATGGATAATAACACCTGAAGGAACTATAAAATCAAAAATGCATGTAATGAAAAATGCTGAATTCCCTACGCTCCCAAGATTTGGCGTGAGGATGATTTTGAGAGAAGATATGCGAAATGTAAATTATATCGGTATGGGTCCATATGAAAGCTACGCAGACAAGCACCATGCAAGCTGGCATGGCTCATTTTCTGCATCCATTGACGAGATGCACGAGGACTATATCATGCCACAGGAAAATGGAAGCCACTTTGACTGTAGCCTTGTTCAGGTCAGTGCCCCTGGAGCAAGCGACGAGTCTGACAGGAATAGCTCCGACAAAAATAACTTTGTCAACGGTTCATCATATCAGAGCATTTGCAATGCGCAGACAGCCGAAACGATCGCAGCTACAACAGCCCACAGCATAACCGTGACATCCGCTGTGCCATTTTCAATGAACGCCTCGCCTTACACCGCAGAGGAACTCACAGTGGCAGCCCACAACTACGAGCTACCAGAGAGTGACAAGTCCGTCCTGTGCATAGACTATCGCCAGAACGGAATCGGCTCCAACAGCTGCGGCCCCGAGCTTGATGAGAAATACAGATTTGACGAGGATGAGTGGGAATTTGGATTTACCATGCATGTGAAATAGATACAAAATTATCGCTAAATTAAGTTTATCTCATGAAAAAGGACAAAGTCTCCAAACTTTGTCCTTTTTTCCGCTTATATGAGTATTTAGATACAATTTTGTATCTTTTTCACCATTTTGACTGTGATTAGCGAGAATCAATTATCAGATTTACCCGAAATCTGCCAAGCAGCGGTATTCCTCTTCATCCGGCGCATCTTCTCCGGATCCTTGCCCGATTTTTGGACGCCACCTACCACATCGTACTCTATGCCAGATGACACATCGACTACGTCAGGATGCACCTGCTCTATCGCCCGCCGCACATTGTCCGGCGTGAGACCTCCGGCAAGCACAAACAGCCTTCCATTTCCCGTTCTCCGATTCCGTAACTGTTCCAGTCAAATGTCTTGCCACTTCCAGGTTCACCGGCATCGAACACATAACCTGCAACATTCGAAAGGCTTTGATAATGTGGGTACATATCCATATCCTTCACATTGAACGCCTTCCACACAGGCAAATGCGCACTCTCTATAAGCTCATCGCTGGTCTGTCCATGAATCTGTATCACATCAAATCCCAGCTCACCTATCTCCGCTATCTGCTCCGCATCCGGGGATACCACCACTGCAACCTTCTTCACATCTTTCCTTAGTTCTTCAAGCAACCTGCGCGCAGTCTCCGCACTGACATTTCTCTTTGATTTCGAGAAATACATCACCATTCCTATATAATCAGGTCTCACTTCATTCACCGCGGCCACATCTGCCGGGGTCGTGATTCCGCACATCTTTATCTTCATGCTGTCTCTCCTATTTTTTTTACATCGGCTCGTCAACAGGCGAAAACTGATGCTACATATCCTTATCGAACGTCAACCCAGATAGATCGAGTTTATATATCGTATCAACCATCTTTTCGTT
>OHXS01000472.1_pt1 | contig 8971 bp, 10 predicted proteins | sample 1580011 | NCBI WGS metagenome assembly OHXS01 (sample SAMEA3882534, study PRJEB24775) | human gut metagenome | biome: human-associated habitat; feature: intestine environment; material: feces | place: Netherlands | collected 2009/2010
CACAAAGGCTTTATCAAGGGTTTTGAATCCGATCTGGAGGTTTTGGCAGCGCACCCGCACCCGGAGGACGGTTTTGCTGGTATGGAAATCCGCGGCGATCTGCTGACCGATAAGGAGAACGCTGGCGCAGCCCTTTTGGATGCCTGCAAGGAGGTCAAAACCTCCGATCCGGTGCAGATCGGCAGCTACCGGGGCTATGCCATATCCGTGGAATTTTCCGCATGGAAACAGGAGTATACGCTCCTGCTGAAAGGACAGATGACCCACCGGGCAACCCTTGGTACAGACCCTCGCGGAAATCTTACCCGTATCGACAATGCCCTCGCCCAGATGCCCCAGCGTCTGGAGGCGGCAAAGGCACAGCTGGATAACCTCTGTCAGCAGCAAGCTGCGGCAAAGGAGGAAGTCGGAAAGCCATTCCTTTATGAAGAAGAACTGAGATGCAAAAACGCCCGTCTGGTGGAGCTGGATACCCTGCTCAACATCGACGGAAAGGGACAGGCACACGCCGAGGCTGTTGTTGCCAAAAGCACACGGCCTTCGGTGCTGGATAACCTAAAACGCCCGGTGCAACCCCACAGTACAGACAAGAAACCAAAACAGCATGAGGAGGTGCGATAACATGAATACTAACGATCTGAATACAGCCCTTTATGAAAAGATGGCTGCCGAACAGGACAAGTTCCGGGACTGGCTGAAAAGCCAGCCCCCGGAAGAAGTCTTAAACCATGCCTATGAGTACACCATCCGGGAGGACATCGTGATGGCAATGGAGGAGTTGGAGCTGACCGACGCACAGGCACAGGCGCTTTTGGATTCCTCCTCGCCACTGGCTGATGTGTACCGTTATTTTGAAAAGCTGGAGACCGGCTACATGGATGTGATCCGGGACAGCATTGAAAACCGTGCCGATGATGTGTGCAAGGCGCAGGAAGAATTACGAACTGCCCCTCTCTACCCCCATTCAGCTGCCTATGCGAGAGAACATTGGGAAATGGCACAGTACAACCTCTCATATCAGGTGAACAGCGCCTGCAAAGAAGCCATTGAGCAGACCATCAGCGCCCACTATGCAGAGAATCGGCTGGATACGGAGGCTGCGGTCAAAGATGTGCTGGAAAAGTTCGGGGCGGAACGGGTACAGTTCATTCTTGCAAACACCATCCAGCACAAGAACCATGACGGGCGTATCTCTCAGGACAATAAAGCCTGGGCAAAAACCATTCCCATGCCGGAGGACAGCGGCGCTTCCCGCCACTGCGCCTATCTGGTTGTGGATGGGGTCAATCCCGGTCTGACCGATCTGTTTACCAGGCAGGCCAGAAAAACCATGCAGGAACAGCAGAAAAGTTCTGTCCTGCAAAAGCTCAAACAGGAACCGCCTGCCCATAAGCCTGTCGCCCCGAAGAATCAGGAGCCGGAGCGATGAGCAGTCCCAAGCGCAAGCGGGATGTGCCGGTTCTGTTTTGGGTATCCGCTGATGAAATGGAGTTGATTCAGCAGAAAATGGCACAGTTTGGGACAAAAAACCTGAGCGCCTATCTGCGGAAAATGGCTGTGGACGGCTATGTGGTGCAGCTGGATTTGCCGGAACTGAAAGAACTGGTATCCCTGCTGCGCCGAAGCAGCAACAACTTGAACCAGCTGACCCGCAAAGTGCATGAGACCGGGCGGGTTTATGATGCTGACTTGGAGGATATATCCCAGCGGCAGGAACAACTGTGGGAGGGTGTGAAGGAAATCCTTACCCAACTCTCCAAACTTTCATAACAGGGATAGGTACTCCATTTGCGGAGGGAGGAACGGCGTTTCTTCGCCGCACCTTCCTCCGCTTTTTCTTTTTGTCTGTATCCTTGTCTTTTGCCTGTCCGTACCGGATAATATGAGTAGAATAAGAAGCGTAGCAAAGGAGTGAAAACAGATGCTGACCTTTGAAAAGGTGCTGGAGATTTTTGCGGATTACCTGACCGCAGACGAGACCATAGAAGTTTATATCAGCCGCCATGGATGTGTAAGAGTTGAATTTGACCAAGATTTTCACTATTGCTCTGGCGAGGTGTGCCATACTCCCAAGGAACTGTTCGACCTCTTAGCCGATGATTACCGGACTTATCTGGAGATTGAACTGACCAAAGGAAAACGGGAAGTGACGGAAGATGATGAGAGAGAAGCGGATGCCCTGTGCAAACGGCATCTGGAGCGTTGGAAGGAGGAACAGGAATGAAGATTTTGAAATGTCTGCTGATGATCGTAACTGCACCGGTCGTTTTGGTGTTGACGCTTTTTGTCTGGCTCTGCACGGGGCTGATCTACATATCCGGTCTGGTGCTTGGTCTACTAAGCACAGTAATTGCTCTGCTTGGCGTGGCTGTGCTGATTACCTATTCCCCGCAGAATGGTGTGATTTTGCTGGTTATGGCATTTTTGATTAGCCCGATGGGGCTGCCGCTGGCTGCGATCCGGCTACTGGGAAAGGTGCAGAGTTTGAAATTTGCGATACAGGATTGGGTGTATGGGTAAATGATGTGAATATAATTTGGAATGAAAAAGAAGCAGGACAATGGGAGATGAGACCCAATGCCCTGCTTCTCTGTTTATTCGGAACGAACTGTAATATATTTTTGTTTTCGACTGTTTGGCTTATCTGGAATAGTCATTTTAAGCTGGCCACTTTCCAGTAGTGGATTCAAATATTTTCTTGTAAAATAAGTGAGATTTCGATAACCAATAAACGAGCAAATTTCTTGTTTGCTTTTTTCTGTTATACAAAAATCCAAGACTGCGTGTAGGATGTCCTGTGATTTATCTTGATCACTAACTTGGTCACAATCTTGGTCACTGACTAAGTCTTTCTGACTAAGATGGTAATTCACATTTTTCAAAATAACTCTGAAATCTGTCGCTGTTGAGGAAAATTCGGGCTTATATGCCTCTGTGTATCCAGGCAGCTTTTCGGTTTCACTGACGATTTTGCGTAGGCCACTTCCACGGCGTTCCATGTACTTCATGCGGTGGAACAGGTCAGCAATCACAGGGTTTCGTCGCATGGAACGGATACTGTAAATATCGTATTCCTGAATTGAGCCGCCGCCAAACATACCGCCCGGAGATGTGATTTCCACCCGATCATCAAACATATCAATATGGATTTCGCTGCCAAGCACAATATAATCACGATGGATAAGCGCATTGACAAGAGCCTCTGTCACAGCTCGTTCAGCATAATCCGGCTTGTCTACACGATACTGTGCCTCTTTGACAAAACGGACTTTGGAATTATTGCGAATAAATTCACTGCCGCTTTTCAGTAGATAAATCAGATTCCCTTCGTATTCTTTATCGTCCAATGCATCATCAAAGATAGAGCCTTTTTCCAAGCCATTCCACCGGGTACAGAACATACGGGAGTTATAGACTGTGTGCTGATCGGTCATGAGCTTTCCGGCATTGGTCAAGACCCCATTTTTGTCAGCCAAACCGAAGGAGACATAATCGGATGGCTCAAAGCGGAGACCAGTCCGTTCCAGATAGGTTGCTTCCAGAAGTGTAAAGCTGTAATCCTTTTTTACCGCGTCTGTTGTTAGGGTATCAAAGGACTGATTGGTTCCCTTTAAGATCAGTTCATTCACAATGTAATCCGGGGCAATTACGCTTTCATTTCCAACACGGATATATGCTTCCATCACGCCGTCTGCCTTGTAATAATATGGGGTGCTGCGGCCGGGAGAAACCTCCAGAGCCAATAGGTTTTTACCATCTTCCTGCAATGGCTTTAAGATAAACTGCGGTAATGGTGTGATACGTTCTTTGATTAAGCGGCTGATCGCTTCAGCATCCTTTTGAACATCTGACAAGCCGATAGGCTTCCGGTCATCAGAGACCCCGAAAAACAGAGTGCCGCCGATTCCATTGGAAAAGGCACTGACACTTTTTAACCAGCTTTTTGGCTTTTTTGTTTCGAGAGCAACTTTGAAATCACATTCCGTTGCTTCGGCAATGAGCTGTTCTATCATAAAATCCCTCCTTTGAGGTTGTAGAATGTTCTTTTTTATTATACCCAGCGGAGAAAGTTATTGCAACGATAGAAGCAAAGAGTTCAGCGAAAACAAAAATATTTATGAGAGGAGGTCCTTCTATTATGGCAACTACAAGAATCATGCCGCTTCATGTTGGCAAGGGTCGCACAGAAAGCCGGGCAATCAGTGACATCATCGACTATGTGGAAAACCCAAAGAAAACAGATAACGGCAAGCTCATTACCGGCTATGCGTGTGACAGCCGGACCGCCGATGCAGAGTTTCTTCTGGCAAAGCGGCAGTACATTGCCGCCACCGGACGAGTGCGCGGCGCGGATGATGTGATTGCTTACCATGTGCGCCAGTCATTCAAACCCGGTGAAATCACGCCGGAGGAAGCAAACCGCCTGGGCGTGGAATTTGCCAAGCGGTTTACCAAGGGCAATCACGCCTTTGTGGTCTGCACCCACATAGACAAATCGCACGTTCATAATCACATCATCTGGTCGGCGGTCAATGCAGATTGTGACCGAAAATTCCGCAACTTTTGGGGCAGCACCAGAGCCGTCCGGCGCTTGAGCGATACCATCTGTATCGAGAACGGATTGTCCATTGTGGAGGACCCAAACCCCCACGGAAAAAGCTACAACAAGTGGCTGGGCGAACAGGCCAAGCCCTCCCATCGGGAACAGCTGCGTGTGATGATTGACAACGCATTATCACAAAGTCCTGCTGACTTTGAAGAACTGCTGAAGCTGTTGCAAGAGTATGGTTGTGAAGTCTCAAAGCGCGGAAAATCGTATCGACTGAAGCTCTCTGGTTGGGAGAAAGCCGCCCGCATGGAGAGTCTGGGCGAAGGATATGGATTGGAAGATTTGCGGGCAGTTCTCTTAGGGAAGAAAGCACATACCCCGCGAAAAAAAACAGTCGCACAGGCAGAGCCGCCAAAGATCAATCTGCTGGTGGACATTCAGGCAAAATTGCAGGCCGGAAAAGGTGCTGGCTATGCTCGATGGGCTAAGGTTTTCAATCTGAAACAAATGGCGCAGACCATGAATTACCTGTCAGAGCATAACCTGCTGGAGTATGCGGTTTTGGAAGAAAAGGCTGCGGCTGCCACGGCACATCACAATGATCTTTCGGCGCAGATCAAAGCGGCTGAAAAGCGCATGGCAGAGATCGCTGTTCTGCGTACTCACATCGTAAATTATGCCAAGACCCGTGAGGTCTATGTGGCATACCGCAAGGCGGGTTACTCTAAGAAATTCCGGGAGGAACATGAGGAAGAAATTCTGCTCCACCAGGCTGCTAAGAATGCCTTTGATGAGATGGGCGTCAAGAAGCTTCCCAAGGTCAAAGAGTTGCAGACGGAGTACGCGAAATTGCTGGAAGAAAAGAAAAAGACCTATGCCGAGTACCGGCGTTCCCGTGAGGAAATGCGGGAGCTTTTAACGGCAAAGGCAAATGTAGATCGAGTGCTGAAAATGGAGGTAGAACAGGATGTTGAAAAAGAAAAAGACCACGGCCAGCGGTAAGCTGGTCCTGGTCAAAAGCGTTCGCAGAACGCGCAGCCACAGAATGAAATTCTGTGTTCAAAGGGGCTTGGGGGCGCTGCCCTCAACAAGCAAGCGGAGAGGAAAATCACGGAGGGATTTTCTTCTCTGCGGGCCTGTGTGTATTAACACAGGCATTGCTTGCCTCTTTTCTCCGAAAATGAAAAGAACCAGTGAGAGAATCGTTAAATTTCACTCACTGGCTCAATTCGTTTCAAATTTCTCGGATAACTCTGTCAGTTCCTTCACCGTTTCTTGGGTGTGATGCAGCAGGGTGTCACGCATTTCTGGCGGACAGCTGGAATAAAGCATTTTCATCTGATTAACACCCTCATCCTCCAGAGAAACATCTGGATTTATAAGCGTATCTAAAGAGATGTGCAGGACCTTTGCCAATGCTCTCAAAATCAAATAGGACGGGTTCATTTTCCCTTTTTCGATATTGGCAATTTGCTTTACAGAAACATGGCTTAGATCGGAAAGTTCCTGTTGTGTCAGTTCTTTATTCTTTCGGGCTTCCCGCATTTTTTGCCCTAAAGCAGTTAAATCATCAATCGGCATAATCGTTCACCTCAAATATATTTTATCGTTCCGATTTGCACAAAGGAATAACCTTATTGTGCTTGAGAACAGGACTGATTATGCCGATTCCTTTTTGATAACATGGTTGCTCCATGATTATGGCGTTTCCGGCTACTAATTGAACTATGAGGATGAATTGCAGATTTCAGCTTTTAGTTCGTTGCCAAACGAGAATGATATTGAATGCAGTAGGGAGGCTAGCAGTTTTATCCGCTCATCTATGAGCCGTTTTTTATTCTCTGTGACATAAAAATTCATCTGGATATTCCGTTTCCGGTTCGCCATGCGCTGCCTCCATTCTTCATAAGAGTTTGAGATTATCTCAACAAACATTTTTCATTTTCGGTCAAGAGATCTGAAAATACGAAAAATCGCAAGCGGGTACTCGCTTGCTGTGCTTGTTATCAAGCCTTACCTTCTATTTTTCTCTCTACTAATACTACAATTTGAAAAGGGGAAAATGGCTATATCCGTAAAGAAAAGCAGAAAAATGCCACGACTGAAACTCCGTTGTAGAGTGATCTGTCGTGGCATTACATTGTGAATTTATTTTTGCTGAGCCATTTTCCGATATTCAATCGGCAGGAGGCCTGTACTCTTGCGAAATAATTCCGCAAACCGGCTAGAAGTAGAGTAACCGATCATTTCCGCAATCTGTCCCATTGTGAAATCCGTATCGATCAGCAAATGCTCTGCCTGGCTCATGCGGCGCTGTTGAATGTACTCTGTGATCGTGCAGCCTTGCAGCTGCTTAAAAGATGTTTTCAGCTTAGTGGTTCCCATACAGGCGATTTTTGCAAGACGTTCTAATGGAATATCAAAAGCATAGTGGTCATTGAGATAAGCAATCACATTTTTCAGTTGCGCCACATCCTGCTCGGACAAACGTTTCTCTTTACGGGACAGAATTTTTTTCTGTTCTTCCACGACAAGAGATACGGCCTCGGCTACTTTCGCTTCATAGAATAATCCTGCGGCAATCCCATCCCCACGGTAGACCTTTACTTCATGGAGCAATTTAGCCATAGCTGGGAAATCTGTTGTCTGATCGATCTGCCGGAAAGCTGCAAGCGGGCTGATATAATCCCCTGGATATTGCTTTTGGAGATAATCCTCATAGTATGCCGGCATGACTTCGATACCGATGGAACGGATGGGGATTTTTTTGTGGATCAGCGCCTTGTATGGCTTATAACCGCCGATAAAGGCTTTAATACATCCGGCAGACATCCGCCGATAGGGATTTAATTCCTCCCCGGAGATAGATTCATACTGGGTAATGCTTAAGGCTTCTGGCAGGTTAAATTCCATGAAGAAATCTTCGTGAAAATAAAAATCGTGGATTTTAATGTCGTACAGGTCTTTTTTCGCATAGACCCAGTAAAGGCCTTCCCCAAATTCAGGCGATAACCGCCAGCATTGTCCGGCAGAATTGAAGCGGTTATTGCTATCTACCGGGATAAAATGGTTATCTGTTAAAAGCGGCTCATAGTAATCCGCAATAATGCTATTGTTCAAATGACGGCCTCCTTTGAAACGATTGGACGGAACTTTGCAATGAAAGGGCGAAGATGCCCGGAACGTATTGCAGACCGCCCGGAAAGTTAGTATCATATAGACCGTGGTTAGCAGAGACTAATCATAATATAACAGATTTCAGGCGGTAGGTCAACCGTTCTTGAAGCAGGAGGAAAAAATATGAGTAATCAAGTAAATGCAAAGGCAGGATTGTCCGTCAAGGACTTAGTAACAACAGGGATTTTCACCGCACTTTTGTTCGTATTCATCATGGTGGGTGGCGTCTTTTTTGCTACCAACCCGATGCTGACCTTTTTCATGCCCGCCGGGAGTGCTCTGCTTGCCGGGCCGGTTTATCTGCTGATGATCGCAAAAGTACATAAGCGCTGGAGTATCACGATCATGGGCGTTATAATGGCCATCATCTGGTTTGTCACCGGTATGCACTGGGCGTTTGCGCTGGGCTATCTCATTATGGCCGTCGTAGCGGATTTTGTCGCCGGTACAAAGCAGTACAAGAGCAAGAAAATCAACAGCCTGTCCTATATCCTTTTCTCCCTGGGCGGAACAGGGTCGTACCTTGTTTTCTTCGCTGATCCCCAGGGCTGGGCACAGACCATGTTGGGAAATGGAACCGAGCAAAGCTATATCGACACCATGCAGGCGACCGCAAACGCGGGAATCTTTATCGCCATGTTTGCCGCTCTCCTTGTAACAGCTTCTATCAGTGCATTTGTGGGCTGCAAAATGCTGAAGAAGCAGTTTGAAAAAGCAGGTATTACAGCATGATGGGTAACACCGTCAAGAAAGGGCTTTGGCTTGACCCGCGGGCCAAGCTCTTTCTTATTTTAATGTGCGTACTGTGTTCCATGTTCGCACCTTCCCTTTCGTATCAGTTTGCACTTGTCCTGCTGATTGCTGTATTGGGAGTGCTTTGCGGAAAGTGGAAATATTCCATAAAAGGGGTCTGCTTTTATGCCGTGGTCTGTGTACTGACGGTCTGGATCATGGCGGCCATGACGGGGACGCTACGGACCATGTTTGTTGCGTTCCTTGGACTGTACCATAAAGTTTATGCTTGTGGGATGCTGGCAGGGATTGTCCTGTCCACAACGAAAGTCAGTGAGTTTTTATCTGCCATGAACCGCATCCATGCCCCGAAAAAATTTGTCATCACATTTGCGGTCATGCTGCGCTATATTCCAACTATCCAGGAGGACTGGCATTTTGTTAAGGACGCCATGCGGATGCGGGATGTATCGCCGTCTCCCAAGGGACTGCTGACGCACCCGGCCATGACGG
>OHXS01000477.1_pt1 | contig 8839 bp, 9 predicted proteins | sample 1580011 | NCBI WGS metagenome assembly OHXS01 (sample SAMEA3882534, study PRJEB24775) | human gut metagenome | biome: human-associated habitat; feature: intestine environment; material: feces | place: Netherlands | collected 2009/2010
TCCAGGGCCGGTATAAACATAACCAGACACGAACTGCATCAGGAAGATATGGTCATCACGCCCCTGATTTTTCAGGGCCAGTCTCCATATCAGCCTCTTCTCCACAGTATGGACATACCAATGTTGGTGCAATTTTTAAATCCAGAAACCTGCTTCCACACTCTTTACACTCATAATAACCGCACTGCTCGGTGCCATCCGGTACATAATACATATATAATTTCCTGCCTTTCATTTCCTTTAGTGTTATTTCCATGTCTTCCATACATCCGGCCGGTACCCGATTGTTGACTGCCTGCCGTTTCTAACCACCGGTGTCTTAATCACCTGCGGATTTTCAAGCACTTTATCCAGCTTGTCCTCATCTGCTATGTACTTTATAAGTGCCAGCAAATCCTTATCTTTGCCATCCCAGTTAATCATATTGTCAAGACCGCCATTCACCTGGGCGACAGAATTAAATTCGCCCTTGCTCATGCCTTTTTCCTTCATGTCGATAAACTGAAACTTTATCCCACGCTCCTTGAAAAATCGCTGTGCTTTCTTTGTGTCATTACATTTCTTTGTTCCGAAAATTTGTATGTTCATGCTATTTGCTGTCCTTGGTTTCATGCAACTCCTCTCCAATCTTCTAAATCAATGTCACATCCGCCGGCAGCCACTACACGTATTGTTTTCATATTGCCTTAAGCTCCTGTGTATTATTTTGTATGCTTTGTTGTAAATTGCTCTGCAGATATCGAAGCAGATCCTCTCTTACAGGGTGGCGCATCTTCATCTCAAACTTGGTGGAATACCATTTTTCTCTAGCTCCTTAAGCGTCTGGAGCAACGGCATACTGCCTCCCACAGCTCATTCCATCCTGCATAGCCCATCGATACAAAATATCTAAACCATACGCGCCATGCATCATAAAACAAGCTGTCTTTGTTCTCCTCAGCCAATGTTACCAGGTCAGCACACCTTACTACATAGTCCTTATCCTGTGTGAAACGACCTGTTAATATGCCATTTTTGTAAAGCTCATACAGATTTTCAAGGGCAGCTTTTGCTGTTGTCATGTCAAAATTACAGGCCCCACTTTCGTTGATTTCATTGAATTTAATGCACTCCCTATAGTTTTTTTCTATAACGTTATCTGATACTTTATTTTCCATGTTATCACATTCATCCCTCTAGTACCATCTCATGCCACTCTTCTCCACCCCAGGTAGAGTCAGCAATTCCCAGATCCTGCAATCCAAACTTCTTATACATCTCCACCTTCTGCTCTAAGCATGTCAGAAACAGCTTTTTTCGTCCGTTTGCCTTTTCACGCTGACTGTAGCGGTACACTAGCTCTCTGGCAAGGCCCTGTCCACGGTACTCCGGCAGCACGTCAAGGCCCAGAAGCATCACATTTTTACCATTCTCATCACATAAATCGATGTCCGTGAAGAACTCATCCCTGAACCTTTCCTCGTCTGTTGCCACACCATTTAAAAAGCCCGCCAGCTTACCGGTTGATTTGTCAATTGCCACGAGAAATAGCTGTGGTACCTTTGCAATTCTCTCTGTCATTGCCTTTGGAGAACATGCCTCATTCGGTGGGAAGCATATCTGCTCAATTGCTATTGCCTGTTCTACCTCGTCTGGGTGTATACTTCTAAATTCAAAATTGTCTGTCATTTTTTATACCTCATTCTTCTGTTTATCATATGTTAAGATTTTTTGTGTTACCGGCCACTCTCAGGCGTGAACCGTAAAATTTTTTTGTATATGTATATAATACGTGTTTTTGCTGATATAATCAATAATCCCCCCAAAATACCAAAATCAGCCACAAAAGCATTTTACTGCTTTTACGACTGATTTACGTTGAAACCTGACAAAAACCTCCAATTATTTTTGTCTACTTTTCACCTATTCCACATTCTTTAGTGCCATGTCCATCGGGATTCTCTTTATTCTACTGAAATCAAATACTGTCACTATCAGGTAACCGATGAGCACGAACGCAAACATCTTTACATAGCCGACAGGTGTCATGTGGAATGAAAACCAGCCGCTGAAGGTTTGCAGCATTATGCGCCACACAATATCCATTACCTTTGCACCAAGTACTACACTGATGATATCCGAGATGACAACCACAATTGATGTTGAGACCAGATAAAGGCTTGCAATCTCTCTGTTATCGTAGCCTAAAATCTTGGTCATAGATATGGCTGTCTCATTTTTCTCGATGATGAGCTTCGTTAGCAGATATATCATGACGGCTGAGAGCAGTATACAAAGCACCTGGAAGTACTGCATGTATGAGCCCATGGAGTGGTCAAGCTGGTCTGCCATTTTGGTGATGTCGCGTATCGTGATTGTTGTCGCGATATTACTCTCATCGATATCCTTTATTTTTGTGTCTGACAAAAATCCGCTGAATCTGCCATCTGCAAAATCAAAGGTATCCGCGAAATGCTCTATCGGCATAAACACCGCGATGCTCTGGGATTTATCGTAGGTTCCCTTCACCTTGAATTTGTACGTTTTTTTCTCGTACTGTGCATCGAGCTTTATTGTATCACCCGGTTTTATACTATATTTGTCTGCAAATGAATCCGATATGTATACCTCGTTATCCTTAAGCGAATCCATGTCCTTAAGCTTTACGTATGCACTGTCTGTTTCCACTCCGTAGACAGACACCTCCTCGTCAAACTCATCTGTTCTCCTTAAGAGCGATGTCATGTCAAATTTCTCTGCGTCACTGTTGTCGGTTTCAAGCACGTTTCCGTCTGCATCTACGTATGATTTGAGCACGTACTGGTATTTTGCAAACATCATACTGTCTGTATTTTTCTTGTAATAATCAAGTGTATCCGGCATGCCGACTGCCATCGCGAGCATTACCATGATGAAAAATATTCCCACAAAAAGTATCAGATAGTTTGCCACATTCTGGAACATGATTCTCAGTCTGAAACGGCTCATGAAGCTCCAGTGCGGAAGCCGCATTGCTTTTTTTCGCTTTGTTTTCTTAAGGTCATGACGCAGAAACTGAAGCGGTGTGTGCTGCATCATGCGAATTATTACGATAAGATTTACAACCAGCATGATAATCACCGGAGCAAGCGTTGTTTTTATGAATGCACCCGGATTCCAGATTGTATGGTATGTCGGCAGGCTGTAGCTGTTGTAATACATGCCCACAACCACATCCTTGAATACCGTATAGCCCAGTATATTTCCTACTGCTGCTGCCAGAAATGTCACAATGACAGGCATTGAAAGGTAATGCCTAATAAGCTCGCCCTTTGTGTAGCCCGACGCGCGAAGCGTGCCTATCGCTGATGATTCATTTGCTATCGTATTGCTTATGGTCACTGCAAAAATGAATGCGATTATCACGATAAGAATGTCTAAAAGCACTCCTCCCATGGCCTTGTCTGAGCCCATATCGTCCGTGGCAAAATTGATTGCCGGATTTGAGTAGCGTGGTGTGTAGTCCTCCACCTCATTGCCTACTGCCATAACCTGTGACACCATCGCCTCCAGAAAGTCATCTGATTTTTCCTTCTGCTCTATATCGTCAGCCGGCTCATCCTCGTATTTCCATGCATATGTATAGTGAATGCTCTTGTCCAGGCGCTCAAAGCCCTCCTTTGTCACCATTGCCACATCAAACTTTATCGCATCAAACATCATATCGGTCTTCTTTTCATGTAGTGTGGAGTAATTGACATATGCGATAAGGCCCGATACCTTGAATTCTTTTCCGCTGACCTTTATTGTGTCACCGACCTTCATCCCCACGTTGTCTGCATGCATTCTGTCCACAGCGATTTCGTTCTCATTTTGTGGAAAAGAGCCCTCGATGAGACATGCGAGGTTGATATCACTGGTCTTTGTGTATACACGGATGGTACCGTCCTTTTTGCCGTCTGCGTCGTAGTCCTCAGTCTCATTGCGATAGAAATTCTCGTAGAGCGTGACAGGAGTTTTGCTGCTATCGCTGGCTTTTTCATCTGGTGCTGTTTTTACCTCGCCTGACTCGATAGCCGTAACAAGCTCGCTGTCGGCCTTATCCTTAAGCTCAAAATGTCCATCCTCCTGCTTGTATTTACTTACCCCCTCATCCGCAGAGGTAAGCATACTGTCGTTTGCCACATACATTCCGGATACAAAGCCGATTGTCAGCACAAGGAAAAGAAATACAACGAGATATTTCTTCCAGTCACCGATAATTTCCTTTGGTATACGCTTTATCAGAGGATTTTTTATCTTTTTCCTGCTCATAGGTCAAATCCTCCTTACCACTCAAGCTCTTCGGCCGAAACCTTATTTGTATTGATATCGTTGTGGCGCACGGCTCCGTCTCTGAGCTTTATCACATGGTCCGCCATGTTTTTGATGGCCTCATTGTGTGTGACCATGATTATGGTGTTTCCGTACTTTTTGTTGACATCCTCTATGAGCTTCAAAATCTCCTTTGAGGTGTTATAATCAAGCGCTCCTGTAGGCTCATCGCAGAGCAGTATATCAGGATTTTTCACGATTGCACGCCCGATTGACACACGCTGCTGCTGTCCACCGGATAGCTGATTTGGAAGCTTATAGCGGTGCTCGTAAAGCCCCAGCGTGTGAAGCAGCTCATCGATATCCAGTGCGTTGTCAGACAGATAAGCGCCCACCTCGATATTTTCCTTTACATTCAGGTTTGCAATCAGATTGTACATCTGAAACACATATCCCAGGTGCTTTCTGCGGTACTGTGTGAGCTTTTTCTCGCTCATATCCTTCAGCTTGTCGCCATTTATGCTGATATATCCGGAATCGGCGCTGTCGATGCCTCCGATGATATTGAGCAGTGTGGACTTTCCTGAGCCTGACGGTCCGAGCAGCACACAGAATTCACCCTTTGCCACAGAAAAATTCATGCCTCGCAGCACCTCCTGGCGCGTCTCACCGCTTCCGAAGCCCTTTTTCAAATCCACTATTTCTAAGAACTTTCTCTCTTCTTCTGACATATGATATCCTCTCTTTCAACATTTCGAATTACATTTACCTTATATAAGGTTATACCTTTAAAAACAATTACTGGTCAGATTGTACTTACTGTAGTTATCTGCCATTTATATATGTTAGTGTTGTCTAACTTCATGTAATAAGAGTAACGCTATTCTACCTTTCTTGTCAATAAAAATTTATTAATCAGCTTGGTAATTGATTAATACAATGACTTTTGTCCACCATATCATTTTATTTTCTGACCGGATTAACAGCTTCAAGGCGTATGCATAATATAAATTAAATCTGTTTTTACGGAGATATGAATTTTTATGTGTGGTATTGCCGGATTCTGTAACTTTAAAGAAGACTTTGAAGAGAACACCGATTACTGGAACTTTCGTCTTGAGAAGATGCGTGCTGTGCTCGCCCACCGCGGCAACGATGCCAGAGGACGTTTCCTTAAAAAGCATATCGGTCTGTCGCACAGCCGTCTGGCCATCCGTGATATCCTGTGCGGCGACCAGCCCATGACGCGCACCCACAATGGCTATGATTACACAATCTGCTATAACGGAGAAATTTACAACACTGATGAGCTGATTCCCGAGCTGTCCGAAAACGGCTTTGTCTGCTCCACAACCTCAGACACAGAGGTTATTCTGTACGCCTACATCCATTGGGGCGCTGATTTTGTCAATCGCTTAAACGGTATTTTTGCATTTGCCATATGGGATGCGGCTAAAAGCCGGTTACTTTTGTACCGCGACCGCGTTGGTGTCAAACCGCTTTTTTATGCCATCCGAGGGGATTCTCTGGTGTTTGGCTCCGAGCCAAAGGCCTGCTTTGCTCACCCTGCAGTAAAACCTGAGCTTGATAAGCAGGGCTTGCAGGAGCTTCTTGCTATCGGGCCTGCGCACACGAGCGGGCTTTCCCTGTTTAAGGATTTGTTTGAGGTTTTGCCGGGACACTTCATGATTTACTCCCGGGATGGGCTGCATGATGAAACCTACTGGGAGCTTACAAGCCGGGAACACACCGAGAGCTATCGGGATACCGTTGCTCACACACGTTTTCTGGTGGAGGATGCTATAAAAAGGCAGATGGTTTCCGATGTGCCGGTATGTACTTTTCTGTCAGGCGGCATCGATTCAAGCATCGTGACCGCCATCGCCGCAAACTATATGAACACACGCGGTAAAACGCTCAACACTTTTTCCTTCGACTTTAAGGACAATGACAGGTATTTTAAAGCAAACGCCTTCCAGCCGGAGAGGGATCTGCCCTATGTCAATCGTATGCTTGAAGAGTATGAGACAGCCCACTCCTATCTCGAGTGTGATGAGAACTCTCTTTTCAAGGCGCTCTTTGCCGCAGTCGATGCAAAGGATATGCCCGGCATGACCGATGTGGACTCGTCGCTTTTGTATTTCTGCAGCCTCGTCAGCCGAAAAAACAAGGTAGCTCTTACCGGTGAGTGTGCTGATGAAATCTTTGGCGGATATCCGTGGTTTTACCGCAAAGAGCTGTTGGAAAGATATGGCTTCCCATGGTCATCGGATGTCGCTCCACGCCTTGCTCTTTTGCGCGATGATGTGGGTTTGGAGCTTGATTTATCCGGTTATCAGGCTTTTCAATATGAGGAGTCCAGGTCAAAAGCACCTCTCCTTTACGGCGAGGCCGGTGAGGACGAAAGCCGCCGCATAATAGGTTATCTCAATATCAAATGGTTCATGCAGACGCTTCTTGACCGCATGGATCGCACCAGCATGTACTCCGAGCTTGAGGCCCGTGTACCTTTTGCCGACCATCGTATCATTGAGTATGTCTTTAATGTGCCTTGGCATATGAAATATCAAAACGGTGTGGAAAAGACTCTGCTTCGCGATGCTTTCTCAGATGTCCTGCCACCTGAGCTTTTGCACAGAAAAAAGAGCCCATATCCAAAGACTTATCATCCCGGATATGAAGCTCTCCTTATAAAGGGAATGGAGGAGATATTAGACTCCCCTAACGCCCCTGTGCGCACTCTCATTGACGCTGACAAAACGCGCGAATTTTTAAAGGCACCGGCAGAATACGGCAGTCCGTGGTTTGGCCAGCTCATGGCAGGTCCGCAGCTTATCGCATATTTCATCCAGATTAATTACTGGATGGAGAAGTATCAGCTGTCTGCCTAATGCTCATCCATGCTTAATTGACCTTGCGCTCTATATCAATGATGTTATTCTCTATGATATTGTTTTCTGTAATGTTGTTATCTATGCTCTCTGCCGAAGAGGTGCTTTCACTCTCCTGCTCCTTCGGTGTAAATCTTCTCACCTTATCCATGAGCTGAGTCTTCTTCAGCTCATGCTTAAGCTCAACACGCTCACTCTTCTGCTGTCGCTTTTTCTCCTTAAGCTCGTACTTGGCCTGCTTCTTTGCGAGCTTATTCTGCCTCTTCTGCTCCTTTATGGCAGCCTTGGTCTCTCTTTTGACCTGCTTTGCCGCAAGCTTTGCTTCTTTTGCTTCGTTCTTTATGCGGCTCTTTTTATTTTTCTTTACGCTCTTTTTAGCAACCTTATGTAGTTCCTTAAGATCTGATTTTGCAGCCTTTATATTTTTTCTGTCCTTGCGGTATGGATTGTGCACAAAGTATCCCACAGTGCCTATCATCATAAGAAGCAGCGCCAGTGCCTCTCCAGCCATCGTGACATACTCCAGATACTGCGGATACAGCTTGTAGCCTGCCATCTCCGCCGCTATCAGGATAAGCGGGATGAAAAACAGTATATTCTTTCGCTTTTGGGACAATAACGCTCCCTCCGCACCTACACACATGAGTACATACAGGCACAGCTGTGAAGTCGGCCCATAGGCATATGCCACAATCGCAGCCATTATTACAGATATGCAAAACACTATGAATGCTTCTCCGCGGAACAGGGCATTCCTGTACTCTTTTATGCCCTCCAGCTTGTCTACCGATATGCCATGCAGTGAATATACCTGGTCTGTGATATCCTCCATGCAGTCCTCATGGTATCGCTTCAGCTCCCTGTTGCTGTTTATATCAGCATCTATGGAGCGTCTGCGCTCTGTAAGCAGCTTCTGCTCCTCCATGATCTTCTCCCAGGCCTCATCCTCTGCCTCACGCTGAAGCTTCACCTGCTCGTGAATCCACTCGGCCCGCTGAATGCGCTCGCTCTCCTGAGGGATAACCATCTGCTGCGCGTCAACTGTCTGCTGTGGTGTTTGAGGCTCCTGCGCCATGCTGTTATTTTCATTTTCATTATTTATCATTCCGGTTTTCTGCCTCTTTCTTCTAGACATTTTCTTCCTCTTGCAATTGTTATTTACTGCTATATATCTTTTATTAAAGCATATTTTAGCGGAATTTTCCATAGGATATGCGCATGATATCCGGGATTTTATGATTACATATGCTGTGCCACATCTATTCTGATAAGTGCCTTCCTGAGTGCAAACTCTGCGAGAAATGTGACCTTGTCTCCAAGTATTTCCGCAACCCCTGAAATTTTGGTGCCCGATACCATTAAATTTTTCAAATTTAAATTTGATAAGCTCCTCTAAGAGATTATGTTTCAATTTTCTTCTATGTATTTCACTACTCTATCTATATTTCCGCTTTCATATTCATCATGTCCAACCTGTGAATTTCTCCCATTAGTTACATAGGGTACAATGGCTATTTTTTTTATCATTAACTTGTCCTCCTTTTCCACTTCTTATAACTTCCGATTTACAGATGCAGGCGTTTTTCAAACTCTGCCAGCAGACTGCGGCCCTTGAAGATGACCAGCCCCAAAAAGGTGATCATGCTGATGACCAGGCAGATGACCCAGGCCAGCGG
>OHXS01000493.1_pt1 | contig 8668 bp, 9 predicted proteins | sample 1580011 | NCBI WGS metagenome assembly OHXS01 (sample SAMEA3882534, study PRJEB24775) | human gut metagenome | biome: human-associated habitat; feature: intestine environment; material: feces | place: Netherlands | collected 2009/2010
AGATATGGTTATGATGAGAATAGTAGATATCATTTATTCATTGCCGGATATGCTGCTCATCATTTTACTCGCAGTTGTATTAAATGAGGTGCTGACACCTGTAATAAAGGGTACAGTGCTTTCAAAGCTCGGTGTCAACATGATTGCACTTTTCATAGTGTTTGGATTGCTTTACTGGGTAGGAATGGCAAGACTTATAAGAGGTCAGATTCTTACCATCAAGCAGAATGAGTACATTCTCGCAGCAAAGTGTATCGGAACATCATCAGCCCGCACTATCAGAAAACACATTTTACCGAACTGTCTGTCAGTAATCATCATTACTACAGCGCTTCAGATACCATCAGCCATCTTTACTGAGAGTTATCTGTCATTTATCGGACTTGGTGTTTCGGCTCCTATGCCTTCACTTGGTTCGTTGGCAAATACAGCGCGTGGCGGACTCCAGAGCTACCCATTGCGTCTTATTTTTCCGGCGCTTACGATTTGTATCATTGTTCTTACATTGAATCTTATCGGTGACGGCTTAAGAGATGCATTTGACCCTAAATTATCGAAATAGTAAGGAGTGAGTAAGATGGAAGATAATAAGTTTGTTCTTGAAGTATCTGATCTGCACACTACCTTCAAGACCGATAACGGAGACGTATCAGCTGTAAACGGTGTCAGCTTTAAGCTTGAGCCGGGAAAGACTCTTGGAATCGTAGGAGAGTCGGGCTCAGGAAAGTCAGTTACAGCATATTCAATCATGCAGATTCTTGCTGAGAATGGTGCCATCACAGGCGGCTCAGTAAAATATAAGGGTGAGGATATCACCAAATGGAACAAAAAGAAAATGGCAGATTTCAGAGGAAAATGCTGCTCAATCATTTTCCAGGATCCTATGACATCGCTTAATCCGGTATTTACGGTAGGCTACCAGCTTGAGGAAGCAGTGCTTCTTCATACAGATCGTACAAAGAAGGAAGCAAAAGAGCGTGCTATAGAGATGCTCACACTTGTAGGAGTAAATGAGCCTGAGAAGAGAGTAAATCAGTATCCTCATGAGCTTTCAGGTGGTATGAGACAGCGTGTCATGATAGCTATGGCATTAGCCTGTGAGCCGGATATCCTTATCGCAGATGAGCCGACAACAGCTCTTGATGTGACTATCCAGGCACAGATTCTTGAGCTTATGCAGTCACTGCAGGAAAAGCTCGGCATGGCAATCATCATGGTTACACATGATCTGGGTGTCATTGCTTCAATGTGTGATGAGATCATAGTTATGTACGGTGGCCGTGTGTGTGAGAGAGGAACAGCAGATGCCATATTCTACAGCCCGGCGCATGAGTACACAAAGGGACTGCTTCGTTCAATCCCTACAAAGACCAATTCAAAAACCAGGCTTGTTCCTATCGGAGGAACACCAATCAATATGCTCAACATGCCAAAGGGCTGTGCATTCTGCCCTCGCTGTGATGCCGCTATGAAGATATGTCTCACCGAAAAGCCGGAGGAAATCTGGGTTGGAGAAGATCATCTCGCATCATGCTGGATGAATATAAAGAATATGATGGAGGAGGGAAAATCAAATGAGTAATGAGACAAATAACAACGAGTACCTGCTCAAGGTAGACCATTTGAAGCAGTATTTCCCTGTTCATGACGGATTTAAAAAGATGGAGTTAAAGGCAGTCGATGATGTGTCATTTGCCATAAAGCCGGGTGAGACGCTTGGACTTGTTGGCGAGTCGGGCTGTGGAAAGACAACCGTAGGACGTACTCTTTTACGTCTGTACCAGCCGACAGCGGGACGCATTGAGTTTGACGGCAATGTATTGTTTGACAGTGAGAAGAAGATAGATGTGGATATGCATCCTTACCGTAAGCAGATGCAGATGGTATTCCAGGATCCGTATTCATCACTCAACCCTCGTATGACGGTTGAGGATATCATTGGAGAGCCTCTCGATGTGCACAAGCTTTACAGTAGCAAGAAAGAGCGCCATGAGATGATTATGGATCTCATGGAGACAGTTGGATTAAACGCAGACCATGCCACACGCTATGCACATGAGTTTTCGGGTGGACAGAGACAGCGTATCGGAATAGCAAGAGCGCTTGCAGTAGATCCGAAGTTTATCGTATGTGATGAGCCGGTATCGGCACTTGATGTTTCAATTCAGGCCCAGGTAGTCAACATGTTTGAGGATCTGCAGAAGGAGAGAGGGTTATCATACCTGTTTATAGCGCACGATCTGCTTGTAGTGCAGCATATCTCTGATAGAATAGCTGTTATGTACTTAGGTCATATGATGGAGCTTGCAGATGCGGATGAGCTGATGGACAATCCAATCCATCCGTACACACAGTCGTTGCTTTCAGCGGTTCCGATCCCGGATCCTGAGACTGCCAGACACAGCAAGCGAATCGTGCTTGAGGGAGATGTTCCTTCGCCTCTTCGCATGCCTAGCGGCTGTCCATTCCGTTCGCGTTGTAAATATGCGACAGAACAGTGTGCAGCAGCACGTCCGGAGCTTACAGACAGAGGAAACGGACATATGGTTGCATGCTTCAACCGCTAATATAAGGTTTTTACCGGCATATAGCTTAAGCCACATGTGCCGGTTCTAACATAAATTTATTTTTCATATTAATTAATTAGGAGGAAGAAAGATGAAAAAGAGATTAGTAGCACTTACTCTTGTTGCAGCTATGGCACTTGGCATGACTGCTTGTGGAAGCAAGAGCGAGGGCAAAATATCTACTAACGACACATCTGCTAACGGCACTTCTCATACTGCTGTATCAGCAGGCGTAGACTGGACAGGCTATGATGAGTTAGTAGATTCTATCCGTACAGAAGCAGATCTTGCAAAGCGTGCAGAGATGATGCACCAGGCAGAGGATATGCTTATGGATACATGGTGTGTTATTCCACTTTACTACTACAATGACCAGTATATGCTCAAGGATTATGTCACAGGCGTATACTCAACAGTAGAGGGTATGAAATACTTCTACAATGCAAAGAACACAAAGAATGCTGGAAAGTTAAACATCTTCATGGCATCAGAGCCTGATCATATCGATCCTGCATTAAACAGTACTGTTGACGGCGGATGTCTTGCAGTAAACAGCTTTGAGGGTCTTATGCGTTACAACGCTGAGGGCAAGCTTGAGCCTGCATGTGCAGAGAGCTATGAGGTTTCTGAGGATGGCCTCACATACACATTCACAATGCGTGACGGTCTTAAGTGGTCAAATGGTGATGAGCTTACTGCAAAGGATTTCGAGTGGTCTTGGAGGAGAGCTGCAGATCCTAAGACAGCTGCAGATTACAGCTACCTTTGCGCAGTATTCGCAGGATATGATGATACAAAGGGGCTTGCTGCTGATGATGTAGTTGCTTCTGATGATGGAAAGACTCTTACAGTCAAGCTTAAGGCAGTTACACCATACTTCCTTGACTTATGTGCATTCCCATTCTTCTTCCCTGTAAACCAGAAGTCAGTAGAGGGAAATGATGACTGGGCAAACGATGCAAGCGACAAGTTCGTTACAAACGGTGCATTCACACTCAAGGAGTGGAAACATGATTCAAGCATGACATATGTTAAGAATCCTAACTACTGGGATGCTGACAATGTAACAGTTGATGAGATGAACGTAATGCTTACATCTGATGATGTTTCAGCTTACACAGCTTACCAGAACGGTGACCTTGATTTCATCGATACAGTTCCTACAGCCGAGATTGAGGCAGCTAAGAAGACAAGCGAGTTCTACACAGTTGACAACCTTGGAACATACTACGTAGGCTTCAACATTAACTCTAAGCTCTACTCAGAACTTGGATTAGATGCTGACCAGGCTAAGGTATTCAGAAAAGCAATCTGTCTTCTTATCGATCGTCAGTACATTATCGATACAATCGCCCAGGGCGGACAGAAGATTGCCACAACATTTATCCCAGAGGGTGTTACAGATGGTAACGGTGGCGAGTTCAAGAACAAAGATTACTACGGCACAGATTACGATAAGAACTTTGAGGAGGCTAAAGAGCTTCTTGCTTCTATCGGATTATTAGATGAGAGCACAGGTCAGGTAAACCAGACTGTCGAGTTCACATACCTTGTAAACAACTCAGAGTCAAATGTAAAGATTGGTGAGGCTATTCAGGCTGATCTTTCAAAGGTAGGTATCAACTTAAAGGTTGAGCAGCAGGAGTGGAACGTATTCCTTAACAGCCGTAAGGACGGACAGTTTGATTTCGCCCGTGAGGGATGGCTTATGGATTACAACGATCCAATCAACATGCTTGAGATGTTCACAACAAAATCAGGTAACAACGATATGCAGTTCGGTCGTTAATCTGATTTTGCTATCATAACAAAGCCATTCGTGCCATTCGCACGACGATGCGAATAACATGCAGTGTATACAGGAAGTCATACAGTTATTGTATGGCTTCCTTTTTTGCGTTTAAAGTGGGCTTTTCAGAGAGAAAAAAGGCTCTTTAAAAAAATATGATAATGGTGTAGAATTGTTATTATATAGTTTTAGAATGATGTTTGAGGGTGTGTGATGATTTTAGGACTAAGTGATACGGAAAAGAAATTTAAGACAGCGATGGATACGGCAGGTGCCGACATGACAGTGGTCAACAGCTGGCTTAAGCTGTATGTCAAAACCAAAAAGAATTCCTCCGGTGTTGCAAAGCGCTATTATGGCGTGAAGACAGGTTTAAGCAGCCTGCTTTCAGATTTAAAGGAGCTTGAGCAGCAAGTTATTGGGTATCGTGAGCTCACAGGAACCGACTGGAAGCACTTTGGAGAGCTGATAAAGGCTTGCAAAGCGAAAAGCGGCATTTTTGACGATGAATTTTTAATCAGCAAGGTGGACACGGATTTTCACACGACTCTGGACTCTGTTGTAAAGCAGGGGGAGAGATATCTGTCATCCTTTGACAACGGTATCATTTTACAGAGTGAGATAGAGAATCTGATACACCTGACAAATGAGGGGCTTGAAAGGAAAAAGCCTGATTTGTTTGCTCTGTCATATTTCTATCTGGGGCACAGCAACAAAGAGCTTGCAGAGCTAAATTTCACACAAAAGACTAAGAGAGTGCATGAGATATATTACGAGGAGTTCTGGAAGGATATATTAAAGCAGCTTGAGGCATGTGTGAAGCAGGCTGAGGCCATAAATGATAAGTATGAGGGCACGACAGACCGGCGCACGGCAAGGATACTGTCGGAGCTTAATCCGCTGCTTGTGGGTGTTACAAAGCAATGGGAGCCGGAACAGACAGCAGAATACATACTGCGCGATATGTGCAGGATATTCAGGGATTGACATAGAAAAATGCAGATTGATAAAGGAGCAGAATATGGATGTTATAATTTGGGCAATTATCTTAGGAGCTGTTTTTTACATTAACAAAAAATCAAAGAGCGCAGGCAGTAAAAACACGCAGCCAAACAAACCGAGACCGCAGCAGAAGCAGATACAGCAGATATGGAACAGCATGCAGAATACAGTTCAGTCGGGTATGAATGCATTGAACCAGACATATCAGCAGAAACAACAGCCACAGATGCAGCAGAGAGCACATCAGCCTCAGAGACCACAGATGCAGCAGAGAGTACAGCCACAGCAGAGACCACAGCAGAGCAATCCGGATATAGTGCAGAGGGCCGTGAAAAATAACGCACGCTTTGCGGATGATACGACACAAAAAGAGCTTGAGGCTATGCACGGACATAGCGAGGCACAGCAGAGGATGGCTCAGGAGCACTCAAGAAACTGCCAGACACTGCATACCAAAGCGGCAGACGGTGCAAAGATTATAGAGGCTGAGACACAGAGCATGTTTGGCAGTGTTGAGGATCTGATTGCCATGGGATACAGCGGTAATCTGGAGTTTGAGAGAGATTTCCTTGGAGAAGGCTTAGACATGATTAACAACTTTTAAATAATAGGAAAAGAGGCAGAAATGATGGACAGAACACCAAAGCCCGGAGAGCTTTACAGGCACTTTAAGAATAAGCTGTATCAGATAGTTACAGTGGCGACACATTCAGAGACAGGGGAAAAGCTTGTGATTTATCAGGCTTTATATGATGATTTTGGGATATACGCCAGACCACTCGACATGTTTGTAAGCGAGGTGGACCATGAGAAATATCCTGATGTGAAGCAGAAATACAGATTTGAGAAGATCACACTTAAGGATAAGCCGGAGGATATGTCGGGAAAGAGTATCTCTTCCAACAAGAGTATCTCTTCCAACACTAATGAGATTGCAGCTAATGCACCTGAAGCTGTGAGTGTTCAGACACAGGCATGTTATGAGCCGGCACCGGATGCAGATGAAGGCCAGGCACCGGATCCGCGTTTGCTGGAGTTCCTTGATGCGGATACCTTTGAAGAGAAGTACAATATACTTATTTCAATGAGGGATATCATAACCGACCGCCTTATAGATGACATAGCGGTGGTTATGGATGTTGTAGTTCCTGAGGGTCCATTGCAAAAGCGGTATGATGATTTAAAGAATACGATAAAGACCAGACAGTACTATGAATTTTCCAATCGGCTCAGATAGCTGTTGTGATATTTGCCGGATTCAGTGACATCCTCGCCAAACCAGTCAGGCGCTGTGAATTCATTTGCTGCGTCGACAGAGTCGAATTCAACCTCCACGAGTGTAAGAGGAGCCAGATCACCCTCAAATACATCAAGCTCTGCGGTCAGACCACCGTCAAGAGGTATGAGATAGCGTGTCTTTTCGATGAGACGACCGTCAATCTTTTGGACAAGATGGTCGTAGGCTTCTTTTGTGAGAGGAAGATTGTACTCTTCACGCACCATAAGACCGGCTCCCTTGTAGGTCATATAATAGCTGTCATTTGAGCGTCTGACTCTGACAACAGGCGAGGTGCACAGATAGCCCTGGGCAATTTTTTTGCTCGCGTAGCTGTCTAAATTGGAAGGAAGCTGTTTAAGTAAGTATTTTCTTTCGATTTCCATGGTATATCCTTTCAGGTTACTGGTAGATTTATAGTTACGGTTTATATTTTTGTTTTACCCTCATATCATTTATGTATGATTATAATGACCGGTATTTAAAAATTCAAGGACGAACCGCAGCTTTTTAGTATTATCAAAGAAAAATAAAGGAGAAAAATATGATTAAAGTAGGAATTTTTATGGCAGACGGCTGTGAGGAGATTGAAGGACTTACAGTAGTTGATATAGTTAGAAGAGCAAAGCTTGAGATTGAAACCATATCAATCACGGAAAAAGCCGAGGTGACAAGCTCTCATCAGGTGACATTTAAGACAGATACCACAAAGGCACAGGCTGATTTTGACAGCTACGATGCAATCGTACTGCCGGGAGGCATGCCGGGTACATTAAACCTCGGTGCGGATGAGACCGTAGTAAAGACAATTAAGAGATTTGCCGCTGAGGGAAAGCTTGTTGCAGCGATATGTGCAGCGCCTAGCGTGCTCGGTGAGAATCATATACTTGAGGGCAAAAAAGCTACCTGTCATCCGGGTTTTGAGGAAAAGCTGCTCGGTGCACAGTGGCTTGAACAGCCTGTAGTTGTGGATGGCAATGTGATTACAAGTCGTGGAATGGGAACAGCTATTGCGTTTGCACTCGAGCTTGTCAGATACTTCACAGACGATGCCACAGTAGAGCATATTCGACAGGGGCTGGTATACTAATACAACGTTCAGCAAATAATCATATTATTAGTATTATAACAAAAGAGGTCACACACCAACCCCATGGTGCGCGGCCTCTTTTTATGCTTGCATTTGAAGCGTACATTTGAAGCCTGCTATTGCAGAGCTTATTTCATCTGCTGCTCCTGCTTCATGATCATCTGCTTGACCATCTCGCCACCGATTGAACCGGCCTGCTTAGAAGTAAGGTCACCGTTGTAGCCCTGCTTAAGGTTAACACCAACCTCGCTTGCAGCTTCCATCTTAAATCTGTTAAGAGCTTCTTTAGCTTCTGGAACTGTATTCTTTGCCATTGTAAAAACACCTCTCTTATCAAAAAATTTGCAATGTGTGCTGATATTTTGAATAAAATTTTCTTCAAAATATTTATCACATAATATCAATTCGCTCTTGCAAGTATAGTTTATGAAAAGTATTCGTTTTTACAATTGAAAAATTTTTACAATTATTTGTTATTAGTTATTTAATTGTCAAAAACTAATATTAAATCGTTTAGTAATACTTCAATTAACTAAAAGAAACAGAAAATTCGGGAATTTTACACATTTTCAATCAACCATTTGAGCATACTTATATTTGTTTTAGTTAATTCTTCAAATTTGTCATATTTGCTAAAATAAGCGATACAAACAATCTCGATAGAATAGATAACATAAGGTATAACCTTAATTTCATATTCGCTCAATTTATCAATTCTATTATACCCCTCAATTAAATTGTTGATTATTTTTTTCCATATCTTATAATCAACTTGATTATTAAAGCACTCGGATAAAATAGCGGTCGCGCAATAGCAAATATCAAAGATTCGCAAATTAACCTCTGATAAGTCAAAGTCAACGAAGCTTTTAAATTCTTTCCCAGCAAAAATCATATTTGACGGGTTAATATCTCTATGTATCAGTTGAGTAGGCAATTTATCT